>ERZ779645.1329-NODE-1329-length-11521-cov-1.902582_pt1 | contig 11521 bp, 10 predicted proteins | sample MGYA00511103_ERZ779645 | MGnify/ENA primary metagenome ERZ779645 (study PRJEB29588, sample SAMEA2158521) | human gut metagenome | biome: human gut; feature: human-associated habitat; material: faeces | place: Denmark | collected 2008/2010 ...
CCCGCCATTAAACCAATATTCATTAATACTATTATTATGTTTAATACCAATAGTAACTCCAACACTACGTAATTCAGGAGTAAGAGTTTCAAGAGCTTCTTTAACACTGCTATAAGGTCCGTACTTAGCATCAATATCAGGTAGAAGGTTATAGTTATCATCTACGCTGTTATTAATAATAGGTTGACCTATACTTATTCCTTTTCTCATATTACTTGTTTTTACAGGTTATACGAATAGTATCATCAAATACAGAAGGAGAATATAAGAAGAATACTTCATAATGTATATCGTCAACAATACCACCAGGATTCTTAGTCTTATAAGCACCGTCTGAACCGTCCCAAAGAGTAGTAACAAAAATAGTACCATATTCAGCTTTAACAAGCGTCATAAGTGTATCAGGTATAAGAAGATAATGAATCTTCTTTTCTTGATGAATAGTAAATGTATTATTCTTATCTCCTGTAATAGTTCTAGGAGTATTACCTTCTAGTGCCATAATATCACTAACAGGCATATTTTGAAATATCTGCGGTGCAATATCAGTATGTCCATAATACATAACATTCATTTTAGGAATAGACTTACATTCGACAATAAAGTCATCAGAATAATATGTTTCACCGTCTTCTCCTTCTATACTAGCTCTAAATATATAAACTTGTCCTACTTGAGCATTAAGTGTTAATTCATTAAACTTAGCCGGACTATCAATAGATAATCCTGAAGCTATAATATTTTCTCTTTCGTTAATAACTCGATATATAGTAAGAGTATCTTTAGTTGCATATTCTTTATTAGCGATAACAAATGTAGCTTCATTATATTTTATCTGTTGAGCACCAGTAATTGATATAGGAATATTAAGTTCAAATGTCATAAATACAGGTTTCTCATCAGTAGTATATTCAGTACAGTTCAAAGCTAAAGAAACATTAATATAATTAATGAGTAAATCTGCCTGTTTCCAATAACCTAATGTATAGGCGACACAAGCAGATTGAAACATATTCCAACAATTAATGACTTGACGATTGATACCTTTACAAGTAGAAGTACAATCTTTAATCATGTCTACTCCTAAGTCACTTAACTTAATAAGCAATCTTTTATAAACACAATTATACTTACTAGGAACATCCAAGTAAGTATACATTCCATTTTCGTTCTTTCTCATTGCATTACTATTAATTCGTTATACATTGCAATTAGATTTTGTTGTTGTTTCTCACTAAGTTTAGATTCTACATTTTGCACGTGACTAAGAATAGTCATAGCATTATATCTACATATATCTTCATTAGTAAGAACGAATCCAATGGTAGAGAGGTGTACAACTTGTACACCTCTATCAACCAATTTGCTATTTACATTATCGAAGTTTATGTCCATTACTTTAATGTATTATTTGTTATATAAGTTATGTAAGACTGAAACTTCAAGTTTATTTTATTATTAAAACTAGATATTTTATCTTCTTTACTAAGATTGTCATTAAACACTATTTCTATTATAGATTCCTCCACTGACGGCATCCAATCCTTTTTCATATTATCACTAGCTTTTACTCCATTAATCTTATATAAAGCTAAGCTAGAGAATACACTGTAAAACTCTGCATTAACTATATTATGGATATTAGCAAGTATATTATCTTTATTAGTATGGACGTGGTTATTAATAACAGTATTAGTAACGAATATAGTCAATCTCATTGCCGAAGCGAACATAGAATCTTCTATTGCAGTCTTACACTTGTCTTTATCTTTATCTATGATATTCTTTGTAATATCAGTAATAAACGTTGAGACTTGTAGCAATGATTTAGATACTTCATCAAGAGTACTACTAATAGAACTAACAAACTTTTCGCTTTCAGTCTTCTTCTTATTATCCAACCATTTATATAATAGTAGGAAAATAGAAATAGTTATCAAGGAACTCAAGCCTTGATTAAGAGCAGATTCGATAATTTCTTTCATCCCTATTTATGATTAAAGGGATTACTACTAATTTTAACATTAATAGCAACCCCTTTATTAAACTATTACGAGTTATATTTACAATATTTTCTTTAAGCTCCTGCTGCTGCTGCTGCCGGAGTATTAACAGATGCAAATATTGTTTCAAGAGTAGCTATTTGAGCAGCTCCTGTCGGAATAGCAAGATGAATAATAGTTTTAACATTTTCGGTACTACCACTACGAAGGTCACGATGAGGATAGAAAGTTAGCGTAAATACTGTCCAACCAGCTGCATTAGAGAACTCCGGCAAAGTATATAACTTACGAGCATCATTGCTAGTAGAATTAATACCTTCACCACCAATACAACGAATCTGCAATTCTTTAAGAGCAGCATCATCATTAATTGGTTTTACAGCTTTTGTAGTAGTAATATTTACTCCAAACAATGAATCTCCTGCAATCAGATTCCATGCTTCATAATCAGTACCAGTTACGGTAATTTTAGCAGCGGTAACACTAGCAGTAAATCCTTCATTCTTACCAAGAGAATTAAGTTGAGTACTTAACTTCTTAGCAATAATAGCAGCAGTATCACCTTCACGAGCACGCTCACTAGCCGACCACTTATAACGTTCATTAAGAACAGTATGAGCTTTAGCCATAGTTAACGTATAATCCTTTCCTTCTACGGGGGTAGGAACAGTAATTTCCGCACTAAATTTAGTTCCGGCAGCATAGACACTCTTAACATAAGAGAAACGTCTAGTATCAATATCAGATACAATATTGGTATACTTGCTCTTATTAGCAAATGCTCCACCACCAACAAACAAGGTAAACATCGGAATGTTCTTAGTAAGAGCTTTCGAGATAATTGCACCTTTGTTGTCGTAAAGAGCAACAGCACCCTCTGTAATACCTGCTGCATTAACAGCAGCTAAAGTGGCGGGAGTAGTAGCTAATGCAACACTACCTGCAAATAACAGTCTTTCCATTTTATTCTAATTTAGATAATTCGTTTGAAACTTTCTCATAACTATTGTTATTAGAAATAGCATTATAAGTATTAACTGCTCTCTTAATAACTTCCTTCATAGCAACATCTGATAATTCATTTGTAGTATCAGTTACACTACTAATAGGAGTAGGATATTTAATATAATTAACTAGAAACTTATCTATCTCGAACGTTGCTATAACTTCAATATTTGATTCAGTCTTATAACATATAGGACTTATATCAATAGATTTTGAATGATAATCATTCATTGTTTCACTAACTAAGTCTAAGTCAATCAATCTACAACGATAAGATTTATCCCCCTTAAAGGAGTAAACTGATGTATAGAACATTGGTGTAGTATAATTATTTAATTCTATCTTATAACCTGTACCAAACATTATATCTCCTTGTTCAGCTTCTAGTTTAATACTAGTATGAAGGCTACTAAGTTCTGTTAATCTTATAACATTATCAGAGATACCATCGAGTTCACGATTACCCTTACGAGAGAAAACGTCTTTGACATATTCGATAGCCTCTAAATTAATTAGTCGGTCTAACTCTTCAGGAAGTATAGCTCGGACACTTTTCATACCCATTTGTTGGGCTAAAAGCATGAACTCGTTATGTATCTCTTTTACTTTCATAATAACCAGTTATTATAATTTAAGTTTAGTTTCAAGTGCTTTTTTGTAGTCAGCATTTTCAGGATTACTGAAATAAGCTAATGCTTCTTTCATGTTAGCTCCAATGAATCCGCCTTCAGGAGTTAAAACAGTTTGGTTAACTTCCGAACGAACTAGTTCTCCTCTAGCGATAGCTTCTTCAATAAACGCTTGAAGTTCAACTTGTGAATTGTTAAACAGTTTGTTGAATTTCTCCGGCTCTTTAATTGCGAACTCATCAAGAATCTTTTCTTGAATTGTACGGTCAAGTAACAAGTTAGACAATACATCTTGTTTGTTGCTTGCACAGTAGCATACAAAGATAGCTTTGAACTTAACATCATTATCAATAGCATCAAGATAATTACGTCTTGCTTTGTTAGCCTGAATACGACTACGTTTCAAACGATTAGCTTCACGTTGTTCATCTTTTATGTAGAACTTGATTCGAGAATCAAAACTAATAACAGATACGTCTTTAGCTACAATCGGATATAATAAGCAATGACGATATGCAAGATAATCATCTACTTTAATAGGATGTCCATATTTATAACGAGTAGATTCAAGAGCATTAATCTTATTGACATATCTAGCAATAGCATCTTTCAACTGTTTAGGATTAGACTTTTCGGCATTATCATATTCTTCTATGATAGCTGTTTCATCTATTTTATAATTCAGATAATCTCTTTTCTTTCTCCATTGAAACGAACAGTTGAGTTTCTTTCCGTCACCGTCAACTGGAATAGATATACTATTAAACCAACGTTGAACTCTAGTAACATACTCTTGTGCGTTAGGAGAACAGCCAATAAGAGAAGGCATATAAGCTGCCATTTCTTCATAGTTGCTAGTCAAGACTCTAGCTGAATTAATACTACCACCAATACTATCATGACGTTCAGCAATATATCTAGCATTAACTTGACGATAAACAGAATTAATAGTAATATCAGTAGCAAGAGCTATTACAATATATCTTTCTTCAAGAAAGTCTTTGTCTAAACCATCTTCTTCTTTAAGAATTTGTTCATAGGTTTGTTTAGGAGCTTCAGGAGTTTTAGGAGTTTTAGTCTGCGGAATACTTGCAGACTGTGGATTTGGATTAGCTAGACTACTACCGAATGTACCGGTTTTTGGTGTTTGTCCTTCCATTATAATTTAGTTTAATTGTTTAACTTTAGAATACACACTCCAACATGAACATCTTCTCTTGTCTATCAACTTGCAGACCACGAGACATCTTAACTTCATATTGAGATTTATCAATATCCGTAGATATAGAATTGCTAGGAACAGAACCCCAAGACGGTGGAATAGGAGTAAGACCTTTCAATACACCAACAAGATAAGACTGACCTTTCATACGTACCATACGAACATTACGATTTCCGTTATATACAGAATTGTCAATGAACATCAGTTTGTGAGATGTCATAGGCAAGCCAGTACGAGGATGAATAAGACCATTAGCTTTTGCTGTTTCAGCAATAGGTGATTTATCCAAGAATGGAAGATGAACACAAGTAACTGTATGCCCGTCAATAGTCTTATATTTACGGAAGTATTTACCATAAGTAAGACCACCACCTTCTTCACCAATCATCTTTTCTCCAAGTGGAGTAATGAATCCTTCTGACTTAACATCTTCACGAATAGCCATATCGAAATCTTCGATACCACCTTTACCTGCATATAGAGTAATCTCCATAGAACCAGTATCGGTATCCTTATCAACTACATCACCAATAGTTCTTTTTAACTTACTAAGAGGCAAGTATTCACCATAAGTATCGTAGTTAGATTCTTCTAGGATTTCAAACATTCCGGCAGTTTCAGGAATAGGTTGGTCATTATCCCAATCCTTCATATCAATAGTACCATTAACAGTACGATTGTAACGAGATGTCCATAAGTCAATCTCATTAGAGATACGCATCTGAACATCGAACTGACGCATTTCTTCATTAATCCAACGAGTATCAGTACCACCGCCTTTTGTCTTGAAAGCATAACTAACAATAACATTACTAATGTTACCTGCAATTTCCTTGCTATAACGTTTGAATCCTAACTGAGATTTCATAACACCAGGACCCATAACATTAGTTTTGTTACCCTTAGAATAAGATTCAGGAATAGACGGAGCTAACATACACCAATACTTACCTTTCTCAAAGTTAGCTGGGTCAATATAAGCACTCTTATCTGGATTCTTTAGCTGCAAAGAATACAGATGTCCACCATGATTACCTGCACCGTGGTCACGCATTACACGAACAGTTGTCTTACCATCAGGAGCAAGCAAACCATACTGTTCAATAATAAGACCAGTAGCAAACTCGACTTTAATAGGTTTACCACCAATACCAGGAGTAGTATCACCAGTGTCAGCCCAAACAATGTAATCATTGAATCTTTGACGACCCATTGTCTTCCAAGTCCACTCAACAGTAGTAATATCACGAACACCAGCAGCACCTTGTCCTTCAGTAAGGAAAGTTAGCGGGAATCGGTCATCTTCCATACCATAAGTGTAAGTTAGGAAGTTGTTGATTTCCTCCGGTTTTTGAATCATTAAGGCAGCAAGAGATTGTTCATTAGAATAACCTCTGTCATCATATCTACCTCTTTCGACTTCTCTTAATCTGTACATATTAGTTTTAATTTAGTTAGTTCAAGACTAGTTGGTCATTATCAACTGTCTTAGAATTATTACCTTTACTATTGATAATAACAGTCCTTTTACCAGTAGTTTGCGCTGCGGCAGTTCTAATAGATAGAACTTTTTGTTTATTAACAGCCATACCAACAAGACTAGCATAATCGCCACCAGTAAACCTTAGAAATGCTTTAAGTAAATCATCCTGCATACGAGCATCAGAATCAACTTTAGCTTCGTCTAACATATAAGCTGTATTACCTTCACTATCAACAGGAGTAGACACATACTTCAAGAAGTCTTTGCGACTAAGCATTACTTTCTTTCCGTCTTTGTTACATTGGATTTGTTCAGGAATACTATAACCTAATAGTTCGCCTTTGCTAATAGTCTTTTCTACATTATCCCAATATGCTTTTTCTTCAGCAGCAGCAGCAGCTTCTTTAGCTTCTACTTGTGCTTTCTGTTCAGCAAGTCGAGATTCATATATGCTATCAACAGCTTCTTTAGATTCAACAGCAGTATCATAAAGAATACCAGCGTTCTTACAATAGTCAATAAATTTGTTTACGTCTCCTTTCTTACCGCTAAGTTTCCATTCTTCACGAATGAAAGTAGCTTGTTGTTCTTCGTTATCTTTACTAACAGTAATCTGACTTCTATCAGGTATTTCTACGAAGTCATCAAGAGTACCATTAAGTTTAAGATGATTAATAACTTGTTCTACTTGAGGATAAGTTTCAAATAAGTTATTAATAGCAGCAGTTTGAGCTTCTTTAACTCTACTCTGAACTACTGTTTCAACATAAGCAGCAATGCCTTCTTCATTATCATCAAATACGATAGGATTACCGTTTTCATCTTTAAAGTCAGAACCGAAACGAGTTTGTAATTGGTTAAGAACACTTGGTTTAGAACCATTTTGAGCGATAAGTTCAGCAAGTTCAGTAGCAGTACGGAATACAGTTCCGTCAGCAGCAATAGCATTACCTTCAGCATCAATAGTATAATCTACACCGTCTACATTAATAGTATCACCTTCTGATAACTTAACTTCCCCCATAGAGGAGGCTTGTTGCTGATTATCCACTTGACCTTGCTGACCTTGATTTCCAGTACTACCATTACCATTATTAGCATTAGTATCAGGATTAGTATCAGGATTACCATTACCATTACCTTGTTGACCTTGTTGTCCAGCACCTTGTTGTCCCTGTCCGGTAGTATTACCGTTATTACCAGAGCCAGCACCTTGACCTGCACTACCAACAGTAGATATATCATCTATTTTAGTAGTACTTAAATCGAGAGAATCATTATTATTAAAAGTTGGCATAATAAATATGTTTTAATTATTACTTTCAAGTCAAATGTAATCTAATAATATAAGAAATACAACTCTTGCTAGTTTGAATACCTTACTATTAGGTTTAGAAAAGCCCGTATTTGAATTTAAGTAATATAAGAGTTGAATAGTATCAGCTAAAACGAACGTTCAACATAGGGCAAAAGAATAAGCAATTTTAAGGCTTGCTACGGCATTTTAATGCTTTATAATACAGTTCATCTCTTTAAGGGGGAAAATTCAATAGAAGTCAAAAAAATGCGGTCTACGTCAATCTTATGGGTACGAAAAACCCTACGGAGGCATCCGTAGGGCACGTCTGAATCATAGAGAAAGGTATATATAGCTAATTATAACTTAGTGTTCACTTCTTACTAGAACTACTACTAGACTTTGGTTTATCATATTTGTTCTTATTCTCTTTAGCTATCTTTAGTTGATTATCTCTATCTAATGCAGCATTAATCATATCCAAGTCTTTAGCTCGTTTCTTCTCATTTAGTTCAGCTTGTTTTAAAGATAGTTCGGCAGAGTTATCTTGTGGTACAGTTTGTGAAGGTTGATTAGCTAGAGCAGCCATTGCAGCTTCTGTATCCATTCCTTTAGCAAGAAGGTCATAATAACCTTTTATTTCGGCAAGTCTAGCATCTTGTTCACCTTTTGCAGCTATCTGTTCAAGAGCAGCTTTATTCTTAGCATCTTCTAACTGTTGGTCTAGTTGACGAAGAGATTCTTCGTTTTTCTGACGAATCTCTTGATAACGATTAATAGCTAGTTTAAGACTAGATATATTCCCTGAAGTAATAGCTGCAACAGCTGACATTAAATCTCCATTCTGACTAGCATTAAAAGCCCACTCTTTGAGTTGCTCGAACTTCTCTGTTTCTCTATCAGAGTTCTTAGCTTTAACTACATACTGTCCAAGAGTATGATTCTCTACATTAAGAGAAATATATTGCTTTCTATCTGACTTGTCATAATAGGAAGTATCTAACCCGTCAATCCAAGCTAGCTTAGAATTATTTAAGTCTGCGATATATTCATCTTCACGGAACTTATCAAACATATAATTGATAATAACAGTTCCCATTGAACCACGAATAATTGCTTCTTCCGTAGTACCTTTACCAGCACTAGTAGCTATTTGTCCATAACGTTGTGGTGTCATATCTACCATTTCACGTGCACTGGCTTTAATAGATTCAATAAGATTAGATATTTCAGTAATATAACCAGAGATATTAGCATCGAGCATTTTAATAGATTGCGCTTTAGTGCTATTAATATCTTCTGCATCATCGTATGGAAATATACCTTCAGCAGCTATATTATATATAGCTTCTTCCGCATCTTCTCCAAATAAAGACTTAGCTGCAACAAGAATAAACATCTTATTTTTAGCTATCATCATTTCTCTATGATAAGAGAATATATTGATTAGTATTTGGAAAGGAGTAAGTATCTCTACAATGGAGAACTTTCCCATTTGAGGAAGAACTTCTTGAAGTCCACAATATTGTAATCTAGCATCATCGTCTATTTGGAAAGGAATAGGTTTAGCACCACCTGGATATATACCGAAACGTTGTCCTCCAATACGATAACCTTCATATATCTGCGGTTTATATACAACAGATATTTCAATATGACCTAGTTCAGGATTAAATTCAAAGTCATCAGGAACAATCATTTCATCAACTAAACCTACTTCGTTAATATACTTTAGTATCTTAACTTGCGCATATCCTCTCCAATTAACATGCCATACTTCTAACAATTCTCCGTTCTTTAATCTTAAATCATAACCTTCTGACGGAAATATCTCACCAGTATCTTCTTTATAGTTCTTACACTTTTCAGGAAAATAATAAGTATAAGAATTAAGACTAAGAGTACAAGTAGCTCCAACAGTACTAGAATTATAATACTTAGTTATAAATTCTAGTTGTTCCTCTGTTAATTCATCAGAGAATTGGTCTATTACCTGATTGTAACTCATTAACATTCTACGAGCTACAATATCATATTTAGATACCATTTGTTCTCCATTAGGAACAGGATACATATCAGTAGTAGGAACATATTCTTTAATTAGTTTCTTACCACGAACAGTATGGAAACTATAAACTTCCCCCGTAGTGATATAGTTAAAATACTCAACCGGAATTATTGTCTCATTGTTAAGAACGTCATCAATAACTTCTAATAATTGTTGTGCTTGTGCACTTATCTCATCTATATAATTATCAATAAAGTTCTTTTCAAACTCTTCTGCATCACCTGCAAGTTGTGCTGGATCAACATCTTGTGTTGGTTGTCCTTGAGCTTCTAGTTGAGCATTTTCAGCTTGTTGCTGTTGTACTCTCTTTTGAACTTCTTGTTGAAACGCTATCATAGCTCTCTTAACTATATCTTCTCGAATAGCTGCATCACGAGCCATAATAATTTCAGGATTATTAGCACCAACAATAAATTCATGCTGAGACTTAACATATTCTGATAAATAACGACGAACTACATCATTAATAATATCAAGATTTCTTAGAGTAGCAGGAAACCTCTTAAAGTTCTCCTTAGTAGCATTATAAGGATTAAGTGTCTTACGATAAAACTCGTCAGGCATTTCTCCATGAAGTATTTCAAGAAGTTGTTCAGTCTTAGTTCTATCGTTACAAGCTAGTCCAGCAGCAATACAATAATCTATTGTTCTGCCTGCCCAATACTCATCCTTTTCAGAATTAGGGATACGCTGTTTAGGCATATCCCCAAGTCTAACATTTAGCTTTGCATCAATCATAATAATTCGCTTAGTTTAATAAGTATATTAATATACCAATCAATAGCACCCGTAGCTATTACTATAATAAGCATTAACACGAATCCTATCATTCCGCCAAGCAATGTAGCTAAAATATCTAAGAAATCAAACTTTCCTCCCGACATTTTATCTTTAAACTCAATACCAGCGGCAAGACCTGCCACAAACATTATTCCTAACAATCCACATGGAATTGCATAGAGGAAATGTTTTAACCTGTTACTTTCTGTTAACCAACTCATAATTAATAACGTTTACGATTCCAAAAATTTTCTTTTTCTGTTTGAACTCTTTGTCTATGTTCAAGTTGCTTTTTAGCAAACTTATCATTAGCAGCCCATTCAATACCTCTAACAATCATTTCTGATACACGGTCAAAGTTACCAGTATTAGACCATTTCTTTAACTCTAGTACCGACTGATAATCATATATAGTATGAAGAACAAGCATTTCACGTCCGTCTTCAAACTTCCCTATGGGGGAATACAACATTTCCTTCAACATACGCAGACCGTCAAGTTTCACTGTCTCACTACTAATATCATAACCAATAGTATTAACCTTCTTACTATTAATATTAGTGTCCCAAAGATGAACAGGATGATAACCTAGATACTTAACAGCTTTCCACTTCTTAAAATTACTTACTGTTTCACCACGATTGATTTCAACATTAGTTGTACCAAGACAATTATAAGTAACTGCAAAGTGATAACATATTCTGTCTGCCTTTTCTAGTTCATCAGGACGACCATAATACACAGCACATAGTCTAGGACGATAACCATTATATATACAGGGATTCATCCATACTTTAATACTATTATGAGAATGTTTGTTAGTAAGCTCTTTCTTATCTTTATCAATACCAACAGGGTCATAACTAATACTATATATCCCTGGAGGAGTACCTTTAGTTAACTGACCAGTTTTCTTATCTATATATTCAACTTTAATAGGATTAAACCATTTACGAATACAACCTTCGGGGTCTTCATTAGAATGACGAGGAACATTCTTAATATAATCAAAGAAGTCTTTTTTATATACACCG
>ERZ779645.1339-NODE-1339-length-11444-cov-3.459478_pt1 | contig 11444 bp, 8 predicted proteins | sample MGYA00511103_ERZ779645 | MGnify/ENA primary metagenome ERZ779645 (study PRJEB29588, sample SAMEA2158521) | human gut metagenome | biome: human gut; feature: human-associated habitat; material: faeces | place: Denmark | collected 2008/2010 ...
TTCACGATCAACTCCCAACTGCCCGACGCGGTCATCCCCGCCCTCTCATGGGAAGGGATGAAAGGACTGCTGCCCGCAGCTATCACCATCGCCGTACTGGGCGCCATCGAATCGCTGCTGTCGGCAACGGTCGCCGACGGCGTGACGGGGGACAAGCACAACTCCAACCAGGAACTCGTGGCCCAAGGTATCGCCAACGTGGTGACGCCTCTGTTCGGCGGCATTCCCGCCACCGGAGCCATCGCCCGCACGATGACCAATATCAACAAAGGCCGGCGGCACGCCGGTCGCAGGCGTCATCCATGCCGTCGTACTGCTGCTGATCTTCCTGTTCCTGATGCCGCTGGCGCAATATATCCCAATGGCCTGCCTGGCAGGCGTGCTGGTAGTGGTATCGTACAACATGAGCGAATGGCGCACGTTCCGGGCTCTGATGAAGAATCCCCGCTCGGATGTCGCGGTGCTGTTGGTCACCTTCCTGCTGACGGTCATCATCGACCTGACGGTGGCCATCGAAGTCGGACTGGTACTCGCCTGCCTGCTCTTCATGCGGCGCGTGATGGAAACTACCGACATCTCGGTCATCCGCAACGAAATAGACCCCGGTAAGGAGTCGGACCTCGAGTCGCACGAAGAGCACCTCATCATCCCCCGAGGCGTCGAAGTATATGAAATCGACGGTCCCTACTTCTTCGGCATCGCCAACAAATTCGAGGAACAGATGGTGCAGCTCGGCGACCACGCACAGGTGCGGATCATCCGTATGCGAAAGGTCCCCTTCATCGACTCGACGGGCATCCATAACCTCACGAACCTCTGCCGCATATCGCAACAGGAAAATACCCGCATCATCCTTTCGGGCGTCAATCCCAAAGTACACGAAGTCCTGCACAAAGCGGGATTCTACTCCCTGCTGGGCGAGGAAAACATCTGCCCGAATATCAATGCGGCGCTCCGACGGGCCAAAGAAATAGTGCAAGACCCACAGGAAAAATAATCCTTCGAGAAACAGCCGACTCCGAGAACGAAATATCCCCGTACCCTTTTGCAGGGTACGGGGATATTTCGTTCTCGGCACCGCCCGCCCACAGGCAGGAATATCAGGGTAGTGCCGCAATCGTTTCAAAAGCCTCTCTCCAGACAGCATTTTTCCTGTACACCTCCACACTGCCGGCAGGTACATAAAGAATTTTAGCAGGAAAGCCGAAATTATCTTTCCCTAGCTCCGGCGGAATAACGGCCAGACAGGTAACGACAGCCATATCAAGATAACTTGGAAAAGCTCCTGTTTCAATCACCGTCACGCCATCGGGAATAGTTACATCCGTCAATTTATGACACTGCGAAAAAGCCCCGCCACAAATAGTTTGCAAACTCCCCGGCATGATAACACACGTTAGATTATGACATCGAGCAAAAGCGCTGCTCGGAATAGTCGTTACCCCCTCGGGAATACAGACGCTCTGAAGACTTTCATTCTCGTAGAATGCCCATTCACCGAACCTCACCATACGGTCAGGGAAGGTGATACGCTTCAAACTCTGACAATGCCAGAAAGCCCAATCTCCCATACTTGTCACACTTTCCGGAATAACAACTTCCGTCACAAAGCTGCATAACATAAATGCATAATCTCCGATGCGGGTCACACCTTCGCCAATCGTCAAGGAGGAAATCCTGTTCACATGCGGATACCAAGGCGGAGTTTCCGAAGTACCTCCATCTCTATAATCGGGCATAGGTCCTTCCCCGGTAATCGTCAGGACACCATCCTCCGTCAAAGTCCATGTAAGCTCCCCGGTCGTTCCCCCAAAAATCACCGCCGCCGAATCGCTGCCATCGCAAGAAGATAACCCTACAGGAAACAGCAGGCAAAAACACAAAGACCAAAATAAAAATCTTCTCATAAGCTGAAAATCATTAAATCCCCCTAAAAACAGTTCGTCCAATAAAACAATTCGACATAAATATATAAAAAATTATTCAAAGAGCGCCTATTCGGCAATATTTGCCATGGTGATTGATTATACGATTTAGTGTATCCCCCAGGATTTATCAGGATTTAGTTCGTCATCGCCTCATTTTCTTTACAGCGACAATCACGCCCCAAGCCCCATAATATCGCCCTACTAATCTCTTTATCAACGATGTACTTCGTCATAGCATACAATAACCACAAAATACATCCGTAGCAAACATGCTTGATCATCATCGGTGGTCGCTGCTCTATGCCCTGCTCCTCCTTATCCTTTATATGAAAATCGATTTTTACAAAGACTTTTAATCCAAAGCGTTATATGACAAAGGTAATGCCGGGCCGACGGTCGCCGGCACAATTCGTATGTTTTTCAACTTCCCAAAACACCTTCCCTACCGGGACCGAAAGAGATTTCAGACCAGAACCGATCAACACGTCCACGACACACCAACGGGTTCTCTCTCCCGCACCACACAAACCTCAATCGCGAATACACACGATCCGCAATCTATCGCCTACATAAATTTAACGCTTTTAATACGGGTGTCCCGCCCGGCGATTTCACGTTCGACGAGGCCCGTCACCACATCTGCGGCATCGTGCCAGCGGTTAGCACGGAATTTCCGCAATTTTGACACTTCCAGCGATCTTCTATCATACAATCGAATTTCTTGCTGACAGGCGCCGATTAGCCGATTTACAAAAAAGAAAGCGTGGAACTGCAATATCTGTTTTGAAAATAGGGAAAAGAAGTAAGAATTGAAAAGAAAAGCATAACAAAAGCAAATATAACAACTAATTTACAGTGCTTTATGTGGTATCAGTTTCGGGATTGACTTCTTAATTTGTTTTAATCCGTTTCAAGTTTCTTCGGGATATATGGGAACATATATGGGAATTTATATACCTTTGCGATATGAACCAAAAACGCATTGCCGATGAAAGTTTCCGTCTATCTGAAAAAGTGTTCCTCTACGACCTCGAACATCTGTTTCCGTGTCCGTGAGAAGAATGTGGATATAAAGGTGGTTTCGTCTCTTACAGTTCATGACAAGTACTGGGATGCAGATACCCTAAGTTATAAACGCACGACAGCCGTACCTGCCACCGACCAAAAACGCCTGCCCGAACAGATTGCCGCCATTATCGAGAAAGTGGAGAAGACCTTTTCGGACAAGGCGGACAGCAAATGGCTGAAGCAGGTTATCGAAGATGTGCTGTATCCTGCCCGTGCCTTCGAACGCAACCATCCGAACCTGCTCTACCGTGTTCATGAATATCTGGAGAAGTACGAAGGGGCTGATAGAACCAAAGAGCATATCATACGTTTTGAGCGTAAGATGTCCCGCTATCACGACTACCAACGTGAAATACTGGGCAATCGTGACTTCACGCTCTTTGTGGAGACTGTCACACTGGAACAGATGAACGGTTTCCGGGATTATGTCGCGAATGAGTACCTGCTGCGTCAGGAGCATCCTGAGTTCTATGTTCCCCGTATGCTTATCAACCACAAACCCAAGCCGCTTTCCAACACGACCGTCATCAACATCATGAACTTCTTCTGTACATTCCTGCACTGGTGCAAGAGGATGAAGTATTCCGACAACGAGGTGTATGCACTTTACGGCTGCAAGGAACCGACATACGGGAACCCGTTCTACCTTACTTCGGAGGAAAGGAATGTCCTGTACGATGCGGATTTGAGTGACAATCCTAAACTGGCGGTCATCCGGGATATATTCGTGTTCCACTGCTATATCGGCTGTCGCGTCGGAGACCTTTACCGGCTGACAAGGGAAAACATCAAGGACGGCTTTCTGGAATATATGCCACAGAAAACGAAAAAGTGTCAGGTAAAGACAGTCAGAGTCCCCTTGCACGAAAAGGCCTTGAAGATACTGGAACGCTATGATGTAAACGCGGACAGGCTGTTTCCTTTCAAGCCCATACATACCTATAATCTTGGCATACGAGAACTTTTGAAGTATTGCGGCATTGACCGTATGGTCACCATCCTTGACACGCACGGCTATAATACCGTACAAAAACCATTGTATGAAATCGCCAGCAGCCATACGGCACGCAAGACCTTTGTAGGCAACCTGTACAAACAGGTCCCCGATCCGAATCTGATCGCTTCCCTGTCGGGACACGTGGAAGGAAGCCGGGCGTTCAGGCGATACCGCACCATAGACGATGACATGAAGCGAAAACTGGTAGAAATGATAAACTAAGGAGGAAATATATATGAAAGTAACGGCATTCATCAGAAAGACATCGGCCAAGAACAATGTGACGGATCTGGCACGTGTCTATTTCCGTGTCCGGGATATTGGCGGAGTCGATATAAAAGCGGCAAGCGAGCTTTCCATCAGCCCCAATCACTGGAGCGCGGAGAAACAGGGTTACAAGCCACGTGTGGCTCTGGTATCGGAAGAGAAGCGGATGAACTTTGACAGGGACATCCAGCAAATCACCCACCTTATCACAAAGGAGTACCACCGTGGTGTGGACGGGAACTGGCTGAAAAGACTGATAGAGGAATACCACCACCCCGACATCAACGCAAGGGGCGGCAACAAAGCCGAAGAATACCATCTCGTCTATCAGATCAGCCGGTATATCGCAGAAAACACTTTGGCGGACGACAGCTACAAGCACCATCTTGGCAATATAGACAAGATAAGCCGTTACGAGCGTTTCCAGCATGAAGTACTGCACCGTAGAGGCTTTAAGTTGTGTATTGACACGATTACCGCCGATGATTTGCGGGAGTTCAAGAGCTGGCTACAGGAGGAACATAATCTTGCCGGACAATATCCATTGTTCTATAAGGATGTGGAAAAGCAGAAATACGAGCAAATCCGCTCCGAGAACAGCATTACAGGCTATTTTTACCGGATAAGGACGGTTGTCAAGTGGTGCATCAAGCGCGGGCTGACAAGAAACAATCCGTTTGACCAGTACCAGATAACCCAACCTATGTACGGCGACCCGTTTTATCTGACCCTCGAAGAGAGGGACAGGGTTTACTATGCCGACCTGAGCGGTCTGGGGGCCACCCATCCGGTCTATCGGGACATATTCATGTTCCAGTGCCTGATCGGTTGCCGCGTCAGCGACCTGAACAGACTGACCAAAGCCAATGTCGTGGACGGATGTGTGGAATATATTCCACAGAAGACCAAAATGGAACACGCCAATACAGTCAGAGTTCCGCTCAACCAAAAGGCTTTGGACATACTGGAGAGATATAAGGACTTGGAAGACGCATTACTTCCCCGGTTCTCTCATTTCGGTTACAACAAGAAGATAAAGGAGATTCTCAAATATGTGGGCATAGACCGTATGGTGAGAGTCCTCGACCCGAAGACACGCGAGGATGTGGCACGGCCTCTATACGAGGTGGTAACCACCCATACGGCACGAAAGACTTTTATAGGCAACTTATATAAGCAGGTCAAAGACCCGAACCTGATCGCCTCCATGTCGGGGCATTCGGAAGGCAGCCGGGCTTTTGTACGATACCGCAAGATTGATGACGATATGAAAAAAGAACTGGTAAACCTATTGGATTGACCGTTTCCCTCTTTTCTAATATCCCCTTTTATACTTGCCAATAATATAATACACTATGAATATGGATGAACGAAATTTGACATACGACCAGTTCAAGGCGGATATCCTTCATTGGAAGAACACGCACAGAGAGGAATACAACCGTTTCGCGCGACTGATGACAAACGGGGACGAGAGGCAGTACCTTGACATCTGTAAGGCCATATTCAGACAACTGCCCAGAATCAAGACTGAATGGGAGTTATGTTGGGATGATGACAGTAAGGGGAATTTTGAGAATATAGACCTCATGTTCAAAGAGGATGCAGTACCCAAGCGAATAGTGGAGTTATACCATGAACAGAGGGAGGAGAGTAATCCTTTGCATGATACAGCTCCGGCCACATTATGGGACAGGATAAAATCCATTTTCAGCAGCAAGCCCGAAGAACCGCGCATTATCCTTTCAGCACCTCTTGTGTTGAGTTGGCTGTACTACGGAAAGAGTTTCGAGGCGATGGTCAGCATGGTCAGCAAACAGGCAGGGAGTCCGGAAGCAGACGAAGCGGACAGACAAAGCTGTTCTTTTGTTACCCGACAAATCATTAGCGTATCCATCAAAAGTGGTTTCCGTACCCGTGCCGACTGGGACGAATACTTCGCCATGAACGAAGCCATTAAAGAAAATCGCATCGGTGAATGGGCGTTGCAATCCGCAACAGCCGAAATGGAATCCGATACAGACAGGAACGTTGGTGGCGCGGAATCAACAGATTCCGGCATTGATGCAGTATCAAAGATACAGCGTACAGCCGGAAAGAAAAAGATACAGGAACGACCTCTTATAGATTATCTTAATTGCAAGAACAAAACGGAGGTCCTACAATGTCTCCGCAGTTTTGTTTCCATTAACAGGAGTGCCGTCCATCAGGCATTGCCGTACTATGTACTGAAAGAATTGCGACTGGTGGACGGTATGCATACCGCCAAAGAATACAGCGTTGGATTGACCCTGCAATTTCCGGATTTGCCGTCTTTGAAGAGCGAAAGTGCCATACGACAGGCCGTCGGGTCCCTGAAAACGGCAAGGCACATAATCAAGGACGGGAAAGACCAGTCCGCACCACTTATAGAAAGTGACGAAAACCGGGAACTATTCCGGACATTGACAGAGGAAATCAGTGGCATTATCAGAACAGATGAAGAAACAGATATTGCAGAATAAGGTAAAATAAGGCTGTTTTATATTGTCATGCAGTCTTAAATTGTCATGACGATTTAAGACAAAGTATTATATATCAATTAGTTTTAATTCATACATACTTTTGCACCGTCAATCCTTTCCCCGAAGGTTGGCGGTGCTTCTCTTTTACAAGCCATCGGGAGTGAGGCATCAGGGAACTTTTACAGATGGTCGTGATAAATTTCAAAACTGACATTTATGATTACCATAGAAACCCTGGTCGAACAGGGAGCTAATGTAAAACTGGAAATTACTCCCTCGGACCTCAAGATGTTTGCCGAATCCATCGTACAGCGTACCATCCTGGCACAGCAGGAAGAGCAGAAGGCAGTAATGCAGCGTGAAGCGGAAGAAGTCTATCTCAACACGAAGCAAGTCCGGGAACTGCTGGACGTATGCGAAGGCACGCTCAACCTGTGGGCGAAGCGCGGCTACCTCGTGCCTGTCAAGGTAGGCAACAAGAACATGTATGCCAAGTCCGATGTACGCCGCGTGCAGACAGGGGGCAAGTCCGAAAGTGTAACATCCTATTGCAAGAGGAAAAATGGCTGACATGAAAAACAGCCGGCTTGAACTGTGCAACCGAATCCGCATGGAGGCGGAGCATACCGAAGACACAGGTTTTCCTTTGGACGCATTCCCTCAGGCCGTACAGTCCGTTATACTTGACATGACCAAATACGAGAACTACATGATTGAGTTCATTGCGACGTCCATGCTGTCGGCAGCATCGACAGCCTTGGGCGGTACTTACCGTATCCGCATCAAAAGCGACTGGCAGAGTAACGGCGCACTGTACATCATTCTGGTGGGCCGTCCCGGACTAGGCAAGACCCCACCGCTAGAAGCCGCATACCGTCCAATCCGTAAACATGACTATGCCCTTTTCAAGGCGTATGAGGCAGAAGTGGAAGCATGGAAAGCGGCAGGAGAAAACGGAAAGAAACCTGTTCTTCACCGTACTATCGTATCCGACTTCACACCCGAATCGCTTCTACAGACACATAACAGCAATCCTCGAAGCGTTGCCATTTTGGTGGATGAGATCATGGGCATGTTCAATTCCGCCAACCGCTACACGAACGGGCAGCTCATAGAGCAATTGCTGACCGCATGGAGTGGCGGAGCCTTGGATGTAATAAGGGTAAGCAATTCCACTCCTGTACATATAGAACGCCCGTGCATCAACATCATCGGAACTGCACAGACCAAACGTATTCACGAACTTCTCAAAAAAGGATTCGAGGAAAACGGACTGCTTGACCGTATCCTGTTCGTGCTTCCCAAATCCAGGGAAGTATCAAAATGGACAAACCGGGATGATGACGGAGAAAAGACCTCTTTGGCTGCAAAACGTTGGGAAAAGATACTGGACAAGGTGCTTGCTTTGGATTATGATACAGAAACGGAAGGAGACGGAATGGAAGAACACGCTGCCCATGTGCTTTCCATGAACAGTGAAGCCAAAGAGTATTTCTTCTCCTGGTGGAACGAAAAAGTGGAACGTATCAATCGGATAGAGGATGATGCCGACGTTGATAGCCGGGAGATGAAACATCCGTCTCACGTGGCACGGCTGGCTCTGATTATCCAAGTCCTGCGGTATGCTTCCGATGAAAGCCACCTGCAGTTTGTGGATCCGGTGTCGGTGAAAGCCGCTATCCGGCTGAATGACTATTTCGAGGATTCATACATACGCATCCGTTCCTTCGTGGCAGACAATACCTGTGAAGAGCCTCCCAAAGTATTGTTGTCGTTGTTACCCGATACCTTCGATACGAAAACGGCCATAGCGGTCGGTAAGGAACTGCAGAACATCAGCGAGCGCACGGTGATGAACTATCTCAGGGAGTTGTGTCACAGCAGGCTCTTGAAAAAGTCCAAAGCCGGGCATTACGAGAAAATGGTGTATGAATCCGGTAAATATTCCATAAACGAAAATGAACCATCAACCCAAAACTGCAATGAATGACCCCGCGTTGCAGCTTGCAGTTTCTTCAGTCTTGCAGTTGGGGGCTCTGAAAACGATGTTTTCCTGCAAAGCTGCAAGGACTGCAGACTGCAAATGGTCTTTCGGATTTGCAGTAATCAAAAACGAAAGCATTATGAGTGAGTACAGATTCCATCTTCAAAAATACAGACCGGGCAGTAAAACAGTTTGCCCAAAGTGCGGCAGAAAGTCCTGTTTTACCCGATATGTTGACGGGAATGCGCAAATTACATTCCCTAACCATGTGGGCAAATGTGATCATATCAACAGCTGTGGCTACCATTATACCCCGAAGAAGTATTTTCAGGATAATCCAACCATCAAAGAAACCATGATTGAACAAAACAACAGAAGCGACACCCCATCAAGAGCCGTCAAGCCAATAGCGAAGCCATTATCTAGTTCTGCACCACAGACTTCTTATCTTCCCTCTGATTGGGTTAGCCAGTCCATGCAGAAGTTTGACGTCAACCCTTTATACCGATATCTAACCAAAGTGGCAGGCAAGGAGAAGACTGACAGGCTGTTCAATCTTTATAAGGTCGGTACATCCAAGATGTGGAACGGGGCAACCGTTTTCTGGCAGATAGACATCAACGGTAATGTGCGGGCAGGCAAGATTATGGGTTATGATGCTAAGACCGGGCATCGAATCAAGCATCCGTTCAATCAGGTAAGCTGGGTACATTCGGTCAAAAAGATACCGGACTTCCATATGAAGCAATGTCTGTTCGGTGAACATCTGTTGGCTGATGCCTCATCCTCGACAAGGACTGTCGCCATTGTCGAGAGCGAGAAGACGGCTTTGGTTGCCGCCCAGTTCATTCCGGACTTCATCTGGCTTGCTACAGGTGGTATGCACGGATGCTTCAACAGCAAAGCCATGCAGGTGTTGAGAGGCCGGGAAGTGATTCTATTTCCCGACCTGAAGGCTACGGAAGAATGGCGGCGCAAAGTCCCGATGCTGCAATCCGTCTGCAAGCGTGCCACTTGTTCCGACCTGTTGGAGAAGATGGCGACCGATGAACAGCGCAGTCAGGGATTGGACATTGCAGATTTCCTTCTGATGGAAGATACGCCGCAGATGATCCTACAGAAGATGATAGAACGCAACCCTGCATTGCAGACCTTGATAGATACATTCGACTTGGAACTTATGGATGCAATGCAGGAGTAGAGCGACAAGAGAATCGGACAGCTTGCTGTCTGTGTAAAAGGGTTTGTAAAATCCCGTAGTTTATTAGGGCATTTTCACCGCTTTCACTCTCCGAGTGGCAGTCAAAAAGCCCATAAGCGAAGGGATACCCTCTCGACACCCGGTTGTCTGCGGCACGTAGGACGGGATTTTACAAACCAATAATCAGAGTAATAACAGCATAAACGAAAGATATATGGGTAATACACAATATGCAGTCTGTCACCTGCAACGTGGCAGCGGTAATGACTCCGGTATGTCATGCCATATAGAAAGAAAGGATGCCAAGGGGAAGAAGTATATACCTTTCAATGCCGATGCGAACAGGACACATCTTAATCGGGAATTGGTTAAATTTCCAGATGGAGTAAAAAACAGGACGGAAGCCATACAATTCAGAATAGACCATGCCGGACTACATCGTAAAGTCGGCAAGAATCAGACGAAAGCTATCCGCATCATCCTGACCGGAACACATGAGCAGATGATGAAGATTGCCGATGATGGCAAGTTGGATAAATGGATAGATGCCAATATGAAATGGCTAAAAGACACTTTCGGAAGTGAGAATCTTGTATCATGTGTGCTGCACTTGGATGAGAAAACTCCGCACCTACATGCCACTATCGTACCTATTGTAACCACTGAACGACTTCGTAAAAAGCGAGAGGGCGAGAAAAAGTATGAAACGAAATCCGGGGCACGCTTATCGGCAGATGATGTGATGCGGCGCACCAAGCTACACGAATATCAGAACAGTTATGCCAAGACCATGAAACCGTTCGGGCTGCAGCGGGGCATTGTCGGCTCCACCGCCAAACATCAGGCCAATTCGGATTATTACAGGCAGCAGGTCATCCGTTATGAGGAGGACATAGCCAAGTTGCAGGCAGATGTGGAGAAGGCGCAGGAGGGCAGGAACACCATCCTCTCGTGGTTCGGCAAGGGAGACCTTGCCAGAGCAAAGAAAGAACTCTCGAACAAGGACGAAGAGATTGCCAGGCTCAACAAACGGCTCAAGGAGCTTCAGGCAGAAAAGGCATGGTTGCAGGAACAACATAAATCAGAAATCGGAAAACTACGAAATGGCTATCAAAAAGAAATAGACAAGGCCATTCAGCAAGCTGAAGAGGCAGAACAGCAGTCAAAAGAGAAAGATACAGTCATAGACAGGCTGCGAAAGCAGATAAGTTTGCTTGACCGCAAGGCCAATCCTCAGCATTACAGCCTCTCATCCGGTGCCAATCTTGTACGTATCAATGTCTCAAACTATCGGAATCCGTCGCTCCATATCTGGACACGGGTCGGAGAGGAACTTTTTGAGAATATCAAATTCCAGATAGACTATGATACGGCCCAAAAGCATTTTAACGGCGAAATCACGGACGAGGAGTTTGTCAACGCTGTATTCGATCCGCAGGAACAGGTAAACGGAAAACAGGCGGGTACTCCCCATCAGGGAGCTTTCTACCGATTC
>ERZ779645.1341-NODE-1341-length-11433-cov-3.394006_pt1 | contig 11433 bp, 12 predicted proteins | sample MGYA00511103_ERZ779645 | MGnify/ENA primary metagenome ERZ779645 (study PRJEB29588, sample SAMEA2158521) | human gut metagenome | biome: human gut; feature: human-associated habitat; material: faeces | place: Denmark | collected 2008/2010 ...
GGGAGTTCAGATAAGCGAACGTGCGGAGCGTGTCGAGCTCGGCTTTTGTCATTTTCTTTGAAATGAGGAAAGTGCGCGACCGGTTGCTCTTTTCCTTTTTTATTTCATTGTCAAACAGTGCCTTCCATTGAGCAGCCGTGCGTTGGGGTTGTGTGTGCAGCGATTCGAGCTGAGAGCACAGCCGCGGCAGCAGCGAGTCGATGGCCTCAGGCTTGAAGTTTGGCGAGCGCAAGTCGAGTCTCACCATATAGTATCTCACGCTCACTGACAGAATCGACCCGTCGGAAGCAAGAATCTTTCCACGTTCGGGCGTGATGGAGTCGCCGCTCACAAGCGTTCCCGCAGCCTTCTCGTTCCAGAGAGGAGCGTCGACAACCGTTGTTTTGAAAAGCATAGTGGCAATGAGAATTGCAAAAAGCGCAATGATAATGAATATCATGCGGTAGCGGTTGAGCATGCCCTGCTGTATTTTACTTTTCTTTTTCTTCTCCATCGTCAGTGTCGTTTGAAGAGTCCAGATAATATGGCGGTTGCTCGGCAACTTTCAGGTACATGTGAAGAGTGTCGAGCTTTTGGGTCAGCTCGCTCTCGCGGATTTTGCTGCTGTATTCCGAAGAAGCATTGACCATGTTTGTCTTGGCGTTTGCGAGCACCTCGCTCAGGTGTATTATTTGGGCGATTTTCATCTGCACATCGAATTTGAAAGAGATGTAGATGATGAACATGGCCACAACAACCACAACGCCGATGATGTTGCGTTTGTAGTCTTTTACGGAAAGCCACTGCCCGCGGTATATGCGCTTCAGCAGACTGGACGATTTCTTGGGTTTCTGCTCGTCGGCCATTACTCGTCCTCCTTTCCAATTATCGCCACACGCAGTTTTGCGCTGCGTGCGCGCGGATTGCGTTCCACCTCCTCGTCAGACGGAACAATCGGTTTTCCCGACAGCGGCGCTATAGTCGACAGCCGGCGTCCGAAGAAGTCGGTTTCCACTTTGCCGTCGATGCGTCCGCTGCGCATGAAATTTTTCACCATGCGGTCCTCGATGCTGTGGTATGTTATTATGGCGAGTCGTCCGCCCGGGCGTATAGCCGTTAGCGTCTGCTCGAGAAACTCCTGAAGCGCGTCGACTTCGTGGTTCACCTCCATACGCAAAGCCTGGAACACTTGCGCCAGTTCTTTTTTCTCCTGACGAGGGTTTATAAGCGGTCGTACCACGTTCAGTAGGTCGGCGATAGTGACAATGTCCTTCGAAGCCCTTGCCTTCACGATGCAGTCAGCCATTCGTTTGGCATTCTTCAGCTCACCGTAAAGTCGGAAAATCGTGGTCAGCCGTTCGGCGTCGTATTCGTTTACCACGCGTCGCGCGTCAAGGTCGTTGTCGCGGTTCATGCGCATGTCGAGAACGCCGTCGCTGTATCTGAACGAGAAACCGCGCTCTCCGTCGTCGAAGTGATGGAACGACACGCCGAGGTCGGCGAGGATGCCGTCGGCAGGCAGCGCATTGTAGAAACGAAGGAAATTACGCAGGTATCGGAAGTTTCCATGCACAAACGTGAACCGGTTGTCGTCAATCCGGTTTGCATAAGCGTCCATGTCCTGGTCGAAACTGAACAGCCGACCATTAGGTCCGAGACACGACATGATGGCGCGCGAGTGACCTCCTCCTCCGAATGTCACGTCGACGTATGTGCCGTCGGGCTTTATGTCGAGCCCTTGGATTGTTTCCGGCGCCAATGCAGGGATATGATACACAGGTAGTTCCTCTTTCATTACCATAAAAAATCTTCTTCCATACCTAATTAGGTGGTAAAGGTAGACATTATTTATAAAAGTAGCGTAATAGATTGAAAAAAAGTTATTAACAACCATTTAAAATGGTGTGTTTGGCATCGGAATTACGGTTTGGGAAGGTTCTTATAGAAAAAAATAACCAGAAAGGCGATTTTTGTAAAAAAAAGATTGCGAATGAAGAAATAATGTGTAACTTTGTTGCTGTCTGGAAACGATAACCTAAAAATTAAAACAGATGAAGAAGAATTTACTATTTGGATTTCTCGCAGCCTCAGCGCTGCTTGGAGCGGCGCCGCTGGCAAATGCCGGAGTGGTGCTTGAGGAAGATTTCAACCAGTTTACGGATGGCACAACAAGCAAACCAGGGAATGTGGACATCGCAGCGAGCGGAAAGCTCGGCGATGTGTTGCTTGGATGGACGGGTGATGCAATCTACGAAGCGGGCGGCTCTCTGTTTGTCGGCACAACCGATGTGCTTGATTTCGACCCGCATTCGATTTCTACTCCCGATTTGGACCTGGATGCAAAGGATGGCGATATCCGCATCACATTGCGTGTGAAATCGTGGACAGAGTACGGCAACATGATCAACATCAAGGCCGGCGACACGAAATTGAGTTCCCCTTATTTCGAGGACGGAGAATGGCATGATTTTGTTATTGTAACAGACAAGGGACTTCCCGGAGCATTGTCGATTTCTTCAGCGAGCCTTTATTCCACCCCGTTCTTTATTGATTATCTGAAGATTGAACAGGGCGATGAAGTGGTGCCTTCACCAACATCCCTGCGTCCGACAGACTATGACGGCACAACATTCTCGGCACGCTGGCTTTCTGTGCCAAACGCAACAGGCTACACCGTGTCGGTCTACAACAAGGATGCCAAAGGCAACCGAATCAACGTCAAGACCTACGACGCAGAGCCGCTTCCGGAAGGCGACACATCGGGCAACCGCGTGATTGTCACAGTGGACGACAACACGTTGAAATATTACTTTGTGGTTGTTGCCAAAAGAGGCACAAACGTTTCTACAGAGTCGAACGAGTCGGAAGTTATCAAGCACGTTGAAAGTCTGGCAGCTCCGACCGCACTTGCGGCAACCGACGTGACCACCAACAGCTTCACAGCCAACTGGACAGCCGTTCCCGACGCAGACACCTACACAGCAACTCTTTATAAGACCATAACTATTACGGAGGACAGCGACACAGAGATTCTCAACGAAGATTTCGCGGGCATCACGAAAGGATCGTTTGATTTGATTGATCTTCCATCAAAAGACCCAGACAACCTCGACGCCTACACCCACACACCAGGCTGGTATGCATCGACATACGCTTTCGGTGGCGGAAGTCTTGTGCTTTGGCCGATGTTTGGAAGTGCGTTCTTTGTAACGCCGTCTCTTGACCTCAGCGGCAATGGCGGAGTGGTGTTTGTAGACTTTACCGCAGCCGCAGGCGACAGCGGAAAATACAAGACCGGAGAAAAAGTTACAGTAGACCTTCTGACTCAGGCAAACAACGAGACCACAGTGCTTGAGAGCGCGGAAATCGAACTCGACGAGGGCGCGTTCAAGAACTACGGCACAATGTTTACCAAAGGCGCGAAAGGCACGTTTATCCGCTTCTCTTACGGAGGTACCAGCGAGGTGCATTTTGACGATGTAGTGATTACTCAGAAGACCAAGGCAGGCGACAAGGTGCGCACCGTGGCCCAGCAGGTTGAGACAACCGGACTGTCGGCGAAATTCACTTATGAGCCGGCGGCCAACACGGAATATTCTTACAAAGTGTATGCAAGCGTGAACACAATCACAACCGTTGGTATGGACGATGTGGTTTATTCAGGCGCATCCAACGAAATTGTGGTTGGTGGAGCAGACGGCGTTGCCGACGTTGCAGCCGCAGGATTCAAAGTGTTTGCACGCAACGGACGTCTCGTTGTCGATGCGGCAGAGGCAGCCCCAGTCACAGTTGTTGACGCATACGGCCGTGTAATCGCTGCATTTGAGGCGCATCAGGGCGAGAACGCTGTTGATTGCCAAGGATTTGTAATTGTCCGCGTAGGCGACAAGGTGGTAAAGACCATTGTAAGATAGAAAAAAACGGAATTGCATATTTGACGAGTGTGCCGGACGGATTGTTCCGGCACACTTTTTTTTGAAAAAAGTATTGGAATGTCAATGTTTTGTGTAATTTTGTAATTGTAATAGGAAAAACATTTAGACAACATAACAAAAACCGCTTTATGAATAAAATTTACTTGTTGACAGCGATGCTTCTTGTCGCCGCGGCTGCGATGGCAGGAGTGCCCGCGCCCCAGCGTGGACCTCAGAAGCTGGCGCATGGATTGCCAGTGCCTGTTGTCAAGCCGGCCACCAACGTCAGCGATGCCGGGTTTACCGCCAATTGGGAAAAGGCGTCAGGAGCCAACTGCTACACCGTCTACACATATATCCGCCACAAAGCGCCGGCTGATGAAATCTACTATTTCTACAACGATGATTTCAGCGGATTCAAATACGGCTCCATCGAGAGTCCGTTCGACATAGGTTGGGGATGGCTCGACGGCTACACCAACCGCAGCAACTGGTATGTCTATGGCGCATATTCATGCCATGGCGTTTTTGGCCTTTACAACAAAAAGTCGGCAGAGCAGAACGGAATGCTCATGTCGCCGATGTACAGCCTGCAGAACAACAACGGCAAGTTTACGGTGACGTTCCGCGCGAAGACCACCGGCACAGCCACTGTAGCCGTCTTCGCCACTGAATATCTGATGGCAGGACCCTCATACGCACTCGGCAAGGTGGGCAAGGTGGAGCTGACCAAGGAGTGGGCAGACTATACGCTTGAGCTCGACGGCGGAATCCAGGGCTGCTATGTGGAGCTGGATATGGTTGGTGGCGACAGCAATGCATATTTTGACAATATGACAATCAGCCAGCCTATGAAGGCAGGCGACGAGGCTATGCTCGTCTGCGACTTTGTGGAAACAGGCGACGTGTCGAGCCACGACGTCGCGACAGGCGACAAGGTGGCAGGCGACGTGTATTGGTATCAGGTGGCCTCGCTGAAGCGGTTGTCGTCAGGGTCGGAACTCGATGATTCTAACTACAGCGACCTCGTTGAGGTGAAGCAGGAAGGCGCAGTGTGCGCATTGAAGGCCTCTGCGGCGCGCGCTTATGCCACAGCCGATGGCGTGGTGGTTTGAAAATCCGGAAGGCGCCGATGTGGCGGTCTACGATGCCGGCGGAAGAGAGGTTTATGCAAGCCGCGACGGAGCGGAGAAGCAGATGGTTGTCCTGCCTTCGGGGGTCTACGTAGTGAAGGTGGGCTACAAGGTTGTGAAAGTGATGAAATAACTTAATAAAAAAAGAACTATGAAGAAAATTCTAATGAGTGCTGCCGCTTTGTTGTTGTCGGCAGTTGGAGCGTATGCCGCTCAACAAAAGTATTATTTCCTTTATGAGGAGGGACATGAGGATCAGCCTGAAACCAGTTGGTTTATCCTTGACCGTGAGGCTAAAAAATACATCCCCGATTCTTGTGGAGATGATGAGCTGACAGTGAAAAACTATAAGAAATCGGGAAATACGGAAACGTTTGACTGCTATGACAGATCGTCTTTTATGCAGAGTGTGATAATGAAGAAGAACGACAAGGGACAGACAGTGGTGCAGATTTCTTACGAAAAAGGTAAAGCAAACGGACGGAAAATCGTTTGTGGAACCGAGGCTGAACAGAATGAATACTTTAAAGAGTATGAAGCCAAAAACGGAGGCGGCAGTTCGTCGTCGTCGTCGACATCGAGCAATCCTGTGGACAAAGCCACAAAAAAGGTTAAGTCAGGATTAAAAAGCGGCTTGAACAAGCTTAAAAAGAAAAAATAAGACAATAAACGTGGCGGGAGGCGGTATGCCTCCCGTTTTTTTTGTGCCATGCTGCGTTTGCTGTGCGACTGAGTATAAGAGATTTAGGAAATTTATTGGTAAAAAACCAATAAAATATTTGCAAATCGCCATTTTGTGTATTATCTTCGCATCAGATTTCCAAGAAAAACACACAAATCAAAACCGAGAATTATGTTTGAGCACAAAATCATGAGAAACCAAGAACTGATGGCAAACTGGCAACGCAGCCTGAAGAAAGCCATTGAAACCAACCGCTACGACAGCCGTTACAACGTGATAGACCGTGCGCTCCGCGGCGGCACACCACGCTACGACGTGAGTTACGACTACGCGTTGCGAATGATGTATCAGATGGTGCGCGACGGCAAGCCATGCTCCCGCCGGAGTAAACTGAAGCGTCAGATGTGGGAGGAGATAAGCCTCCACGTCAGGCGCGTCATGCACAGGCGCAAATGCACGATTGCCGAAGCCGTGGCGACAGTGCTTGCCGAGCAAAAAGCGTCACGCTACTTCCTGTCGAAAAAACAAGCTTCAAAAATCATCTACCATGAAATACACAACCGCAGCAATCATCGTAGCCTCACTGTTTAGCCTATCCTCGTGCCACAGCCATAGGGCAGTGGAGAGCACTGCGGGATTGCAGACACACACGGAAACGGCCGACAGCGTCGCCGCCACACGCCGCACCACGGCATCGGCGAAAGAGGCATCGGAAACCGTTGTGATAAACTTCTTTGCCCCCGACTCGACAGGCCGTCAAGCCGTGAGAAGCATAAGCCGGCACCGCCGGCTTGCAGCCGAGGAGCGCACCGACACAGTGGCGGTGGCAGCTACAGGCGTGAGCATCGGGACTACAGAGCAGACCACATCGACGCGCCGGCTGCCTACGCGCTACCGACTTTCGCTTGCCGCATTGCTTGCGGCAGCAACAACACTAATCTTGATAACCTTTACAATTAAAAAAAGACAATGAACAACACACGAAAAATCACAATTTCAATCGACATTGAGCAAGTGCTTAAAACAGTTTATGCCGAGAGTGCGTGCCTCGCCTTGATGAGCGGCCGCGACAGCCGTCCGGCAGTAATCTCGTCCGACAACCGCCGATTGCTCGGCGTTTATTGCCTCAACGCCTGGCTATGTCTTGCCGGCGAACTTGCGAGCATCGTAGACAGCCAATCGTTTTCGATTCCCTCCGACAGCGACACCACCTACACGCTGTCGCTGACCGTTGACGGCGTCGGCACCGCCCAGAGCCTGCGCCGCTATGCAGAGCGCTACGTCGCACAGTCGGTGCTTGCCAGCTGCTATGCCGCCCGCGAGAGTCTTGCCATGCAATTCCGCGACAACGCCGCCCGGACGCTATCCGGTTTGCGCCTTGCCGCCACGCTCTCCGACAGGGTCGATTGTTGGCTGTAAAGTGTTGACAGACTGCCTTGTTATCAAATTTTCACAAAATGATAGGTATGCCGCAGCGGTCAAATTACGCTGATTTAGGTATTGCGGAAGGCAATGCGCCGACGTAATTTTACGACCAGAAAAACAACAATGAACAATTAAACTACACGAAGATGAAAATTGGTATTTTTTATGGCTCAACAACAGGCGTTACCGAGGCTGTTGCAGAGCGAATAGCGAAGAAACTCGGCGTAGCCTCCGCCGACGTGCACAATGTAGGGTCGGCCACAGCCGCCGATGCCGTGGGCTACGATGCGTTGCTGCTCGGCACCTCCACATGGGGTGCCGGCGAGCTACAAGACGACTGGTACGACTTTCTCGACCAGCTGAAGAGTCAGGACTTGACAGGCAAGAAAGTAGCATTGTTCGGCTGCGGCGACTCCTCGTCGTTCAGCGACACGTTTTGCAGCGCCATGGGCGAAATCCACGACGGTCTGGCAGCCACCGGCTGCACGTTTGTCGGTCAGGTCGATGCCTCCGGCTATACCTACGATGATTCGGCGGCAGAGAGCGGCGGCAAGTTTGTCGGTCTGGCACTCGACGAAGTCAACGAAGACGACAAGACCGACGGACGCATCGACGCCTGGGTCGCACAGCTGAAGACCGAGGGCGTGGAATAACCGAGAGACAGAAACAAACGTCAATGACAAAATAAAAAACGACCAACGACAATGATGGAAATAGCCAACACGATGCTGTCGAGCGAGCTTCAGGTGTTTCTCAACTATGTGTACGAATATAAGAAAGGCGTGCGCAACATGGTGCTATGTACGCTGAACCGCCGCTATGGCGCCACTCGACGATCAAGGCATCTGCCACTTCGAGCAGTCGGCCAACGAGAACAACGTCAATCTGTATTTCGGCAAGCCGGAATGCATTGCGGCGGTAAGGCAGTTTATCGTGCGCCCGCTCCATCAGTTGTCGCCCGAGGAGGATTTCATCCTCGGAGCACTGCTTGGCTACGACATCTGCCTGCAGTGCGAGCGGTTTTGCACGCGCAAGAAGCGAGCCGACGCTATGGCGCAGTGCGCCGGATGAAAGAATTAACGAAGTGTCTTTTCAAGCCGTCCCGGCGAGGACGGCGAAAAAGAAAGGCGAGTCCCGAAAGAGACTCGCCTTTTTAGATTTATTGAAGTGAAATGTTATTTCACGAGAACCTTAGTAGTCTTGCCATCGACAACAACTACGTAGATGCCGCTTGCAACGAAGAACTGAGCGTCCTTGCTGTTTACAGCGACAGCCTGTCCGGCAGCGTTGAAGATAGAAACAGCGTTAGCCTCACCGATGATGCGGATTTCGCCGATACCAGCAACAGCCTTAGCCGCTTCAACGGCAGCGTCGTTGACGTTGTCGCCCAGACGGACAGCATAGATAGTGTTGAGACCGAGGTCGACAGTGATGCTGTATGCACCGCTCTTGATCTTGTAAGAAGTGTCGCCGTTCAAGCCGATAGCAGACTTAGTCTTGTCGGCAAGCTCAGTATCCTTTACAGCCGGACCGTAGCGATGAGCGTTGACATCGTCCCAAGTGCCAGGAGTTGAAGTGAATGCGAAGTAGCCATAGTCGTTTTCATCGGCAGCGAGAATCGAGACGTTATCAATCCGATAGATGCCCTCAGATATCGGGTTGGCAACGTGAGTCTCGTCGGCAGGATCCCAAGCGTTAGGCTCAACATTGCCAAGGAGGTAAAGCTTCTCGGGATAAACCACCGGAGCTTCGCCAGCAACGAGGACAGTCATATTCTTAAGGTCGACAGTGAGTTCGAATTCGCCTTCCTCAGCCACGCGGATAGCGCCGGCAGCCTTCACGATAGGCATAGCCTGGTTGAGAGTAACGGCAGCGTTGTCGACCTCAAAACCGTAGCGGTTGGCGTTGACAACATCCCAGTCAGCGTTAAGCACTGTAGTGATACCGAAGTTGCAAGGACCTGTTAAAGTGCCAGTGTAGACACCGTTTTCCCCCTTGGTCAATTTCACGCCGTCTTCAGGGTTCCATACATTATTAGAACCGATGATGTAAACAGAAGCAGGATACTCGTCGCTTGAGATGTTGATGTCGTATTTGCTTGGAGCGGCAACGACAACTTCACCGTTTTCGCGAGGAAGAGCGACAGTTTTCAACAACTCACCGCTGTTGCTGACAATGTAGAGGTTGTTTGCGCAGTCCCAAGCGATGTCGTTGAGGTTGCGGCCGATAGTAGTGGCGAATTTGTATTTCTCAGTCAAAACAGGAGCGCCATTGTCGTCCTTAGAAACCTCGAATACTGTGAGAGTCTTGTCAGAAGTACCGATGGCGAGGAGAGAGAAGTCGGCGTTGAAGCGGATGCCGCCACCGCCGTAGAAACCGCCCTTGTCGTTAGAGTCAACCTTGTAGTCCTCTACGCCCTCAGCATTGATGTGGACCAAAGTAGGTTCCGCTTCCGTAGCTTTAGAGCGAGAGTTGGCATACCATATACCGCCCTCGTTGTCGTAGATTGCAGTAGTGTTGGTGTGAGAGATGGTGTATTTACCAGTCAAAGCGTCGATAGCCTGTGTCGGAGCGGCATCCCAAGTCGTGGCTTTGCCGATGTAGTACTCGTCGGTGCGGTAGCCAGAGTAAGAGAAGCTGGTGCCGCTTGCGTTTGTAGAAAGCATCAGAATCTTGAGACCAGAGCCAAAGCCAGCGAGGTCCATACTTACGTTAGGCGCAGCGATAAATTCGCCAGCCTCGTTTGTGATTTCGTAAGTGTCAGGGTTTGCAGTGCCCTTGATCACCGGCTTGAACGCAGCGTTGAGGTCGGTTGGGTCAACCTGCCAGAGCGCGATACCATTAGAGTTCTGACCACTCAGGAAGATACGTCCGTCGGCAGCGATACGCACTTTTCGAGGGTCGTAAGAAGTTTTTCCGTTAGGGAATGTAGTCTGGAAAGTCTGACCGCCCTTGAACGCATATTTGCCTTCCGAATTCTTGATAGGGTTCATAGTCGGGTCGAAAGCATACAGACCGTTGTTTTCGCCAGAAGAGTGGTAGCCGGTAGGTTTCGCCGCCATAGCCTCGGCAACAAGGATTCGTCCGAAGTTAGGGCTGTCGGTGTTGTTGTCTACGTCCACGCTTGACGGGTGGTAGAAGCTGTATTTCTTAGTGCTTACAGTAGGCTCGGCAACAGTGGCGCTTGTAACGGCAACCTTGAATTGCACCAACGCGTCTTTAGGAACGTCGGCACCCGGGACTTCAACAGAGTTGAGGTTTTTGAGGGTCGTCATTTCATAGTCTCCGTAGGTAGCGACAGTAGTACCTTCGTATTCCTTTGTCATTTCGCCGTCGACAAACATCTGAACCTTTACAGATTCAGCAGGAGCGTTCAAACGATAAGAAACAGTGTAGTTTTCAGCGGCAGGTTCCACCTTGATGTCATAAGCGTAAGCGTTGCGTGCCTCAAGAGCAGGAAGCGGCTTAGGAATAGAGAATGTGTACTTTGCAGCGAACTGACCGCAGTGGTATTGGTAGATTGTGGCGTTGAATTCGTCTACCTTCTCTGCATTGAGCGAAGTGCCGAAACTTGTGCCGTTGGCAGCGCCCTCAGCAGCGTGTGTTGCTACTACGGTGTTTGTGCTTCTGTCCACAATCTGGAAACCGTCGGTGAAATCAACACCGGTAGGTTCGATTGTGTATTGAGTACCGTTGAGGGTAACTGCGTCGATGCCTGTAGAACCGTTTACACCAGCATTCTCAAGAGTTGTCCAGTTTGTTCCATCAAAAACATAAACCTCTTTTACTCCCTTGTCCTTAAGGATGATGGCATCGCTTTCCGGATCGTTTGTCAAAGGTTGTGCGATACAAGTGGTTTGGAAGTTGGCAAAAGTGGTTTCAATAACCTTGCTCTTTTCAACAACCTGGGCACTGTTTGCAAAGAACAATTTTACAATCTTATTGCCATCGGACGGGCAGAAGAAAACGGCGCCGCCAGTCTCGCTTGTGATGTCGCCGACAACTTTGCCGAACACGTCCATACGGCTTGTGCTTGTCACGCTTTCCGGGATTGTCACCTCAAATTCGGAAATGACACCGGTTGTCTTGTTCCAAATTTTCAACGAAGTCATTTTGCCGCCCCATTTCCAGAGGTTGGCAACGAGAAGGTTGCCTTTGGAATCAACAGAAGTGCATACGCCGGCCGCTCCAACCTCAAGAGTGTTCTTGTTTGTGCCGTCGAACGATGCGATTTTTTGCGCTGTCATGTCATTGACAAAGACTTTTCCGTCGAAACCAATGCCCCAACGGGCATTGCCGG
>ERZ779645.1348-NODE-1348-length-11398-cov-1.848805_pt1 | contig 11398 bp, 12 predicted proteins | sample MGYA00511103_ERZ779645 | MGnify/ENA primary metagenome ERZ779645 (study PRJEB29588, sample SAMEA2158521) | human gut metagenome | biome: human gut; feature: human-associated habitat; material: faeces | place: Denmark | collected 2008/2010 ...
AATATGGTGTATTGGGTTCGATTGTGGTAACACTCGGGCTGGTTTTACCAAGTTTGATCATTATCTGTATCATTGCGAATTTCTTAGAGAAATTTAAAGAGGCAAAACTGGTTCAACAAATCTTTGCCGGATTAAAACCTGCTGTAGTTGCCTTTATTGCCGTAGCTACTATTGATATTTTAGTTACAACTTTATTTGGTGATTATACTTTCTCCACATTTCATTGGAAACAATTTATTTGTTTATTCGTATTACTAGCGTTTAGTAAGTATAAACCTAAATTACATCCAATCTGGTTTATTGTAACTAGTGCGGTTGTAGGAATTGTATTTGCGTTTTAAGTCATAGGGAAACTTATGGCTTTTTTCTTTTAGGTAAAATAAAAAGCAATGTCCGGGCTTGACATTGCTTTAGGGAGAGGAAAATTATTAAGATAAAAGTGTATCTTGAGTTTATAGGGTTGAATAATTTTCCAAAGGGTTAATCATAAGATAAGGCATTTCTTATGATATTTAAAATATATATTTTTTTGGTACTTAACGCAATGAACACATATTTTGATTTGTACATTATTATGTGTGTAATCTTTTTGTAGTTTGTGTTAAGCTACTAAGTAGAAGGAGATGATTTTAATGTGTACCGCATTAAGCTTTAATCAGTTTTTTGGAAGGAATTTAGATTATGAAATTTCATATGGAGAACAAGTAGCTGTGGCTCCACGTAATTATGACTTTCATTTTAGACATTTAGATAAACATGAAAGTCACTACGCTTTGATTGGTATGGCTCACGTATTTGAAGAGTATCCATTATATTATGATGCCATGAATGAGAAGGGCTTGGGAATGGCTGGATTAAACTTTGTTGGGAATGCAAAGTTTTATGAAGTCAAAGAAGACAAGAACAATGTGGCTGCCTTTGAATTTATTCCTTGGATCTTATCACAATGTGCAAGTGTCAAAGAGGCAAAGTCCGTATTGAAAAATACAAATGTTTGTGCAACACCATTTAATGAACACTTTCCAGTAGCTGAATTACACTATATGATTAGTGATGAAAATGAAAGCATTGTCGTTGAGTGTATGGAAGATGGTATGCATGTATATGATAATCCTACGCATGTTTTGACAAACAATCCGCCATTTCCTATGCAGTTATTTCGCTTGAATGATTATATGTATTTATCAAATAAACAACCTGAAAATAATTTTGGCTTGGATTTAACTGCCTATTCACGTGGGTTTGGAGCTATGGGACTTCCTGGAGACTTATCGAGTGGATCTAGATTTGTGCGCGTTGCCTATACAAGAGCAAATGCGACTAGTGATAAGAATGATTTAAGTCAATATTTCCACATTATTGGTAGTGTCAAGCAACAAAAAGGTCTTTGTGAAGTAGAACCAGGTAAGTATGAATATACAATTTATACGTCTTGTTGCGACTTAAGAAATGGAATTTACTATTACACGACATACAATAATCATCAAATCAGTGGTGTAAATATGTTTAATGAAAATTTGGATAGTGAAGTACTTATTTCGTATCCAATACTTGAAGAAGAAATGATTCATATGCAGAATTAATTTCTTGATGACATGAACTTTTATTGGTTATATTTTGTTTAAAAGAGAAGAAAGAAAGCCTACTGGAAGTGGTTCCATGTAGGCTTTTCTAATAGTTCATAAGCTGCTTTTGCGTTTCTAACGTTTGTGTTAGAGAATTTATCAAATAATTTATAATTGTTGAGTCTTACCATTAATTTTTTATCGGTTCTAGGAAAATGAAGCGGGAATAATTTATCGAATCTTTCACTTTCACTGATGAGAATGGATGTAACTTCATTGCTTATGGATAAATAACTAAGAAGATCTTGGATGGCTTGAGAATCAAAGTAAACTAAAACTTCTACGTGAGCCTGATTTTCTTTTGTAGAATATATCGCAAATCCTTTTGGTTGTTTATCTTCATTGATTATTGTGACAATGGATTTTCCTAAATTTTGATGGTATTGAATAAGTTGATCGAATTCATCTTCACTTAATAGAACGCTGCCATCAAAATACTGCATAAATTGGAAATATAATGGGTATAAATTCTTTGCTTTTTGTTTGATGTGGAATGGGTTTCCACTTTTACATAAAGGAGCACCAATCCAATATTCTTTTGTGTTCGAAATATGTTGAAAGCTTTTAGATTCGAATAACTTTGGCATATTTGTGTATGTGATTGTAAGTAAATCATTATATGTAGCTTGTGAAATAGCTGCATCTAATAAATTAGAAAATTGTTTTCTCTGTCTATAATCAGGTAAGGTTGCAGCTATACTAATCACAGATACACGCATTTGTTGGTCCAAAAACATCATATTTCTTTTTGTGACTTGAAGACAAGAAGTGATTTTATCATCTTGCCAGAAGCAGAACATGTGGTGTGGATCATATTGATATTTCATCCAGACATCAATTTCTTTTTCATCCATATTAAATGCGGATTTGATTAGTAAGTCTTTGATTTGTGCATCATAACCCACACTGTTGTGACAAATCATTGTTCATCTCCATCATCTTCATGTTCCGTATATTCGACGTCTATAGCTCCATGTTTTGGAGTTGATTTTGGTTGTTCTTCTTGATTATTTTGAGCGCTGTTATAGGTGTGAAAATGTACATGTCTTCTTTGTGTGAATAGGGAAATAATCCAGAAGACAATGATGATTGGTAAAATAAATGGAAGCAGCCAACTTGCTAACGTCCAAAAAATAAAGATGACTACGAAAAATGCTATAAGGGTAAGAATACTATCCATAAATGTACCTCGCTTTTCTAAAGTATATCATATTCATTGTGCGTAAATTAAATCACACATTCTGTTTCTATATCTTGTATATATTGAATTTGTATCTTTCCGTTTGTAAGTTCCATTAAATCTTTAGAAATATCTTCTTGAACAAGGAAATGATAGACTACATCTTCTTCATATTGTTGTTCAATGACTTCAATATTTTGTGTTCTAAAGTAATGATCAACCTTTCCAATCAAATCATAAGAAAAATGAATTTGATATTCTTGAAGGGTTGTAACAGTTGTTAGTGTTGCCGCTTTTAAAGCTTCAGAAACACTTGAACTATAGGCTCTTACAAGGCCTCCAGTTCCAAGTTTGATTCCGCCAAAATAACGAACCACAACGGCTAGAATATCTTGCATATCATTATGCATTAAAACGTCTAACATGGGATGTCCAGCGGTTTGGCTTGGTTCACCATCGTCATTAGATCGCATAATGTTTCCAATGATCATAGCTGTACAATGATGATTGGCATTTGGATGTTCTTTTTTTATAGCTTTTAAAAAATCCTTTGCCTCTTGTTCATCTTGCGTTCTATGAAGATAGGTAATAAATTTGCTTTTTTTAATTTCTATTGTATTTATACAGTCATTTTGAATTCTTGGCATAGTTGTATTGTAACAAAAAATTGCTGTATTCTACAAGTTTAGTAACAAAGAAACCATTCTAGTGTTGGCGTCTAGAATGGTCTCTTTTTGTTTATTATTTTTTTTAGGAGAGAGATATGAATATTGGTTTATTTTCTATATTCAGTGCCTTATCTTTAAGGCACTTATAGAATAACATTCCTTGTTGTCATAAATTTAGTATAACTTTGGTAAATGTTGTGAAATCAGATTGAATTATGTGAAATTATCAAAATAGGCATCTTTTCTATAATTTCCTTCTTTTTTTCGTATTAGAGATAAGAGAAAGGAGGAATCGTCTTGAATTCGATGGATATTGAGTCTAAGAAGTTTTTAGGACAACCCAAAAACTTTGTCTCGATCTTCAATGCACTTTTATTTGATGGGAAGCAAGTGTTAAAGCCTGAATATCTTAAGGATGAAAATAGTGAACTTGTCATGAATGTTTCGAGTAAGCATGTGGATATCATCAAACGATATGAGGATGGTACATATTTAGATTTGTTCGTGATTGAAAGTCAAAGCTATGTCGATCCATCTATGGTCGCAAGAGTCATGGAATATGAAAGTATTGCTCGTATGCGTTATATTCGTCAAAACTTTAAGAAGCATGTACCTATGCATACAAGACTTCCAATGATTTTAACAGTTGTCTTGTATGTTGGTGAATCAAAGTGGAATGCTGCTAAAAAGTTGAGTGAACTAGAAATCATTCATCCTGGATTTGAAGAATTGTTCAATGAGTTTAAACTGAATCTGATTGAGCTAAACACAAATCACAAGTATAATACAGGTGAAAAGGCAACACAGGACTTTTTTGATCTATTGCGTATGATCTATAGAAAACAGATTTTAAAAGAAGATCTAGATCGAGAGTTTAATCGTGATGCACTATATTTTGCGTATGTAGTGACAAAGAACAAAGAGTTATTGAATGTTTATCAGAAAAGTGAAAATGGTGATGTAAAAGTGTGTAGAGCATTAGATGAAATGTTTGAAGAATCCACAAACAAAGGGATCCAGATGGGTATCAAGCAAGGGCTTGAGCAAGGCATTAAACGTGGTGTAAAAAATACACAAATCAAAATAGCGATTAAAATGCTTATAAGAAATAATCAAACGCTTGAAGAAATATCTGAGATTGTTGGATTAGACTTAGATGCATTAAGAGAACTAAAAAAGAGTATTTGATTGAATGGATGTGATTGCACATCCATTCTTTACAAACTGTTAAGGAGATGTAAAAGTGTGTAGAGCATTCGATGAAATGCTTGAAAAATCCAAGCTATGCTAGACAAAGATTTCAGTGTTAAAGCAATTGCATCCATCTTCTCAGTAAGTGAAGAATCGATTAAAAAGTTATTGATGAAAGTTTAGATGATAAGGTACGCATATCGTAACCTTATTTTTTATTTTTTAGCACTCAATTGTTGACGGTGCTAAAAATTGTGATATACTAATAGCAGACAAGGAAAATGAGTGCTAGAAGGAGGCCTTCACAATGGAAATCACGCAACGTCAAAAGATAATCTTTAAAACGATAGTTGAGGAGTTTACTCGTTGTGCAGAACCTGTTGGTTCAAAGACATTGATGGAACTTCTAGATTTCCCGGTTTCATCTGCAACCATTCGTAATGAGATGGCAACACTTGAAAAGTTGGGATTGTTAGAGAAGACGCATACTTCGAGTGGTCGTATTCCAAGTCAAAAAGGCTATAGGTACTATGTTGAACATCTTATGGAAGCGGATTTAGATGCTTCTACAAAGAATGCTTTACAAGAAGTTTTTAGTGAAAGACATTATTCGTTAGAAGAAGTTGTTCAAAAGAGCTGTGATATTTTGTCACATATGACAAATTTAACCAGTGTTGTTCTAGGACCTGATAGCAGGCATCAGACTTTACAACATGTACAGTTGATTCCAATCAACAATCAAAGTGCTGTTGCGATCATTGTTACAGATCAAGGGCATACAGAAAATAAGGTATTTCAGTTTGGCACAGATGTTTCTATGCAGGATATTCAAAATTGTACAGATTTATTAAACGACCAATTAGTGGGAACGCCAATTGAAGATGTTGTTGATAAGATGAAAGAAATTGAACCAATGATGGCAGCAAAGCTTGTGCGACATGAGGTTTTGTTTGAAGCGTTCGTTTCAGCCTTTATGCGATTTGCGACAGAAAAAGTTGCGGTTTCTGGACGAAGCAATATGTTGTATCAGCCAGAATTTAGTGATATCAACAAGTTGAAACAAATGATGCGTATATTAGAAAATGGAAACTTATTCCACCAATGGACGGATCAAGAAGGAAATGTGGCAATTCAGATTGGCGAAAGAAACGAGTTGTTACAGATTGGAGATTGTTCGGTATTAACGACAAAATTCCATTATAACAGCGATGAGGAAGGACAATTAATGGTTGTTGGTCCAAATCGAATGCAATATTCCAAGGTCGTAGCCTTGATGGATTATATGTCAAATGTCATTGAAGACGTCTTTGGGACAGACAAAAATGAAGGAGGTGCCAACGATGAGCAAAGAAGAAAATAAAGAAGTAAAAGAGGAAGTAAAAGAAGAAGTGAAAGAGGAAGTTGTTGAAGAAGCAACTGAAGAAAAAAAAGAACCAAGTTCAGACGAAATCATTGAAGGTTTGAAGGCGGAACTAGACAAGGCAAAAAATGATGTAGCACGTGCTTATGCAGATACAGAAAACATGAAGAAACGTCTACAGAAAGATGCAGATGCAACTCGAAAATATCGCTTCCAACAGCCAGCAACGGAAATCTTGCCAATTCTTGATTCAATGGAAATGGCTTTGAAAGTACAAACCGAGGATGAAACAATTAAGAATTATGTCAAAGGTTTTGAGATGATTCATAAGCAATTGAAAGGTGTGCTGGAAAAAGAAGGCGTACAGGAAATAGATGTAGCTGATAAACCATTTGACCACAATACAATGCAGGCTTTAATGCAAGAGAAAAAAGAAGGCGTTGAAAGTGGAATGGTTATTGAAGTATTGCAAAAAGGATATATGTTGAAGGATCGTATTTTACGACCAGCGTTAGTAAAAGTAAGCGAATAGGGAGGTAATTATCATGAGTAAAATTATTGGTATTGACTTAGGTACAACAAATAGCTGTGTTGCGGTTATGGAAGGTAAAGATTGTAAAGTAATTCCTAACCCAGAAGGAAATCGTACAACACCAAGTGTTGTTGCGTTCAAAGATGGAGAACGTATTATTGGTGATGCGGCAAAACGTCAGGCAGTCACAAACAAAAATACAATTAGTTCAATTAAACGTTTAATGGGAACGAATGAAAAAGTAGAAGCTGAAGGAAAATCATATACACCACAAGAAATTAGTGCAATGATTCTTCAATACTTGAAATCATATGCAGAAGATTACTTAGGAGAAAAAGTAACAAAGGCTGTTATTACAGTACCTGCATACTTCAACGATGCACAACGTCAAGCAACTAAAGATGCAGGTAAAATTGCTGGATTAGAAGTTGAACGTATTATCAACGAACCAACAGCTGCAGCATTGGCTTATGGTATTGATAAAACAGATAAAGAAGAAAAAGTATTGATCTATGACTTAGGTGGAGGGACTTTCGATGTTAGTATCCTTGATCTAGCTGATGGAACATTTGAAGTATTATCAACAAACGGAGACACTCACTTAGGTGGTGATGACTTCGATAACGTATTAGTAAACTGGATGGTTGATACATTCAAGAAAGATAACGCAATTGACTTGTCACAAGATCCAATGGCAATGCAACGTCTAAAAGAAGCTGCTGAAAAAGCTAAAAAAGATTTAAGTGGTGTAATGCAGACACAAATCAGTTTGCCATTTATTTCAGCAGGTCCAGCTGGTCCATTGCACTTTGATGCAACATTAACTCGTGCTAAATTCGATGATATGACTAAACATTTAGTAGAACGTACATTAATTCCAATTGAAAATGCATTAAGAGATGCTAAATTGTCTAAATCAGATATCGATGAAGTATTATTAGTTGGTGGATCTACTCGTATTCCAGCTGTTCAAGAAGCAGTACGTAAAGCATTAGGAAAAGATCCTAACCACTCTGTTAACCCAGATGAAGCTGTAGCTATGGGTGCTGCAATCCAAGGTGGAGTTATTTCTGGTGATGTTAACGACGTATTATTACTAGATGTTACACCATTATCATTAGGTATTGAAACTATGGGTGGAGTTATGACAGTATTGATTCCTCGTAACACTACAATTCCAACAAGTAAATCACAAATCTTCTCAACAGCTGCTGATAACCAACCAGCTGTAGATATCCGTGTATTACAAGGTGAACGTCCAATGGCTAACGACAACAAAGAATTAGGTAACTTCCAATTAAACGGAATTGCACCAGCTCGTCGTGGAGTTCCTCAAATCGAAGTTAAGTTTGATATTGATGCCAATGGTATCGTACACGTAAGTGCTACAGATAAGGGTACTGGTAAAGAACAACACATCACAATTCAAAACTCTAGTGGATTGAGTGATGAAGAAATCGATCGTATGGTTCGTGAAGCTGAAGATAACAAGGCTGAAGACGAAAAGCGTAAGGAAGAAATTGATTTACGTAACAAAGCTGAAGGCTTCATTGCACAAATCGATGGAATGTTAGAAGACAACAAAGATAAGATTGATCCAAAACAAGCTGAAGAAACTAAGAAATTGCGTGACGATCTACAAAAATCTTTGGATGAAAATAACATGGAAGAAGTAAAATCTAAGTTAGACATGCTTGAAAAGGCTGCAATGCAAGCAGGTCAAGCAATGTATAACCAACCAAATGGTGATGCAGCTTCACAATCAACACAAACTCATTCAGGTGATGATGTAGTTGACGGTGAATTCACTGAGAAGTAAAATAAATAAGCAACATTTGAAGTTCTAGCGTGGCTAGAACTTCTTCGTATCGTATGGAGGGATTCACATGGCAGAAAAACGTGACTATTATGAAGTGCTTGGCGTCAGCAAAAGTGCTACACCAGATGAAATTAAAAAGGCCTATCGAAAATTGGCCATGAAATATCACCCCGATCGAAATCATGAACCTGGAGCTGAAGATAAGTTCAAGGAAATCAATGAAGCTTACGAAGTATTAAGCGATGAGAAAAAGCGTGCTACCTATGATCAATTTGGTCATGCAGGTATGGATGGAGCCTTTGGACAAGGTGGTGGATTCTCTGGTGGATTCACAGACTTTGGCGATTTAGGAGACATCTTCGGTTCGTTCTTTGGTGGAGGATTTGGCGGTGGAGGATCCCGTCGTTCAAGCAACCAACCTCGACAAGGACAAGACCGTTACATGCAGATGCGCATTGATTTCATGGATTCCATTTTTGGTAAAACAGAAACGATTTCATTGGATGTGGATGAAACATGTAAACACTGTAATGGATCTGGATCAGAAAGCCCTAGTGATGTACAAACATGTCCTACATGCCATGGTTCTGGATATGTTATGTCTCAACAAAGAACACCATTTGGTGTGATTCAACAACAAAGCGTATGTCCAGATTGTCATGGTACAGGTAAAAAAGTTACACGTGCCTGCTCACATTGTCATGGAAAAGGATATGAGCATCGTCGTGTAAAATTGGATATTAAAATTCCGGCAGGAATTCAATCTGGTCAGCAGATACGTATTCCACAAAAAGGAGAAAGAGGAACAAATGGAGGACCTAATGGAGATTTATATATTGAAATTATGGTTACACCACATCCTACTTTCAAACGTGAAGACAACAATATCTTTATTAAAGTTCCAATCAGTTCAATTGATGCAACGATTGGTTGTACAATTCAAGTGCCAACTGTATATGGAGATGTAGAATTAAAGATTCCTGAAGGAACACAGCCAAACACTAAATTCCGTTTAAAAGGAAAAGGTGTAAAAGCACGTTCAGGACAAGGGGACGAATTTGTAGAAGTTCAAGTTGAAATTCCACGTAAAGTATCTCGAAGAGAAAGAGAGTTATACGAAGAATTAAAATCTGGGCAAGCTGAATCTCCTTTTGAAAGATTCAAAAGAGCGTTTAAGTAAATGAAAAGAGCAGTTTATTGCTCTTTCTTTTTTTTCATCTTGTCTGAATCTAAGAAAAACATTGTGAATGTAGCTCTTGAAAGAAGTACATTTTCATCATTAAAGATAAACACTTCATAAACACCTGTTGTTCTTCCGCTTGAAATTTCTTGGGCAATCCCAATCAATTTACCACCACGACCAGGCTTAATATAATTAATTGTACCTGTTAATGTAACACTATCTCTTCCTGTCGCAAAACTTGCAGCACCTGCCACTGTATCGGCTAAAGAGAATAGGGCTCCACCATGGACAAAACCGTGTATATTTAAAATTTGTTCATCAATAATCATTTCTACTTTCGCAAAACCATGACGAACTTCAGTCACACGCATATCATTACTTTGTAGAAATTGGCTCGAACTATTTAAACGTTCCATTAACGCCTGCATATTTTCTTCCATAAACTACCTCCAACAATGCTTTTATTATAGCATGAAATGATGATATAATGCTTATTGTGGTTAAGAAGGAGAATGATTTATGGATTCAAATAATATATTTTTTAAAGTGATAGTGGGAGGCGTATTAGTTGGATATATGGCATTCATTTTCTATCAAAGCTTAAAGGGTGGGATTGCCTATAAAAAAGAATTTGAAAACTTTAAAAATTCACATAAACACTATGAGACAGTTGTTGATGGAGGATATTGGGTTTGGATTATTGTAGCGATGGCTATTGTGGCATTTGTATTTATGTTTATGGCACCAACATTAGCTAAAAATGGACAAACATACTATTATTATTTAGCCTATGGATGTATTGGACTGATTTTTTTAGGCTTGGCAATCGATTCTTATGTTCGTCGTCGTATTTATTTTACAGAAGACGGATTCTTCTTTGATGATACATACTATCGTTATCGTATGTTAGCCAATTTTGAATTTAAAAATGGTGTCATTACACACAATTGTACAGTATTGATGAGCAATCGCGATAAGATCGTTGTGACAAAAAAGATGGGTGAATTGTTACAGAAAAAACAAAAAGCATTTAAAAAAGCAAAGAAAGAGCGTCATAAATAATGTTGTTTTTATCCGATTTAGATGGAACTTTAATGAATTCAAATGGAACTATTACAGAAGAAGATGTGAATTCAATTCATCAATGGACACAAAAACATTCATTTGGATTTGTGACAGGAAGAGATCATGCCTTTTGTATGGAACTTGCTTCTAAATATCAATTGTCATGTGAATATATGATTACAGATAATGGGGCAAATGCATATTATAAAGATCAGAATGTGTATTCTTCTTTAATTGATTTAGATGATGGAATACAAATGTGTAAAGCAATTCTAGAATATAATTTGGATTTATTTTATACAGACGAAGTAGGAAATCGATATTATCCTATTTCATCTTATGGAAAAGAAAGACTTCATAGTTTTGAAAAGAAACAACCGAGTTTAGGACGATTTTCAAATATAGATATATTGGAATATTTAAATTCACGAGATTCAGGGTTAGCTAAGTTAAGTATGTATGTTGAAAATGATTTAGATTTGTTATTGAATCAATTTAGAGACTTGTTTAAAAACTATGAAGTAATGGCTACTTCAAAAGATTATATTGAGATTACAAAAAAAGGTACAAACAAATGGGAAGCTTTTTGTCATTTACCTGTCGAAGATGCGATTTTTATTGGAGATGGAGAAAATGACTTATGCATATTAAAAAAATTAAAGAATACATATGTCATGGATCATGCACCTGAGAGTTTGAAGGTATATGGCGTGTGTGTAAAGAGTGTAGCTCAAGCCATAGATATAGAAAGTAGGAAAGAAAATGTCTAGAAAAA
>ERZ779645.1355-NODE-1355-length-11355-cov-2.209292_pt1 | contig 11355 bp, 9 predicted proteins | sample MGYA00511103_ERZ779645 | MGnify/ENA primary metagenome ERZ779645 (study PRJEB29588, sample SAMEA2158521) | human gut metagenome | biome: human gut; feature: human-associated habitat; material: faeces | place: Denmark | collected 2008/2010 ...
CGCATCTCTTTAGATTTGCATAGTCTCCGTCTATGGACACTACCTCGTAATACCAGGTTTCCATGTGTTTTCCTCCTAAATTTCCATATAAGTTTATCGCTTTATTTTTAAGGTTATGTATTCTGTAATTTTCATTTTCTATTATAAAACTGTTACATTACAATTTCCTGCCGCATTTGGGACAGAATTCAAAGTCCTCTGTAGTTGTATATCCACAATTGCTGCATCTTTTTATTGTGTTTCCACTTCCATTTTCAAAGCCATAACCATACTGCGGGTTTACACGCTGCAAATGCTGTGGCAATATCTCCACGTCCTCGCCTCTTGCTATCCTGCGTCCTATTTCCGGATCAAGCTCGTAAAGTGCATTACAGCATGTGGTCTGCACATAGTAATGCCTGTTCCATTTAAAACACGGAATGAAGAACAGTGACAGCACCATGTATGTCATATACACTTGATACCTGCCATACCTGCCACATTCATCGCAGGTAATGACCTGATTGAAGTCAAAGTCCTTCCTGCCGTCCGTTATTCCCATCATAAAAAACATATATGATGCCTCCGTTTATCTGTGCCATAGTCCCCAGAAGTCTCCAAGCGATTCTCTCGTATGAAATCCCCGCTCATCCTCAACCACCGGTATTGATTTGGCATCCATTTTCTCTATATTTACATAAGTACCCTGACTCACCATTGCAAATACCCTGTCTATCTGCTCCTCTGTGCCCTGTATTTCCATAAATACCGAGCCGTCAGGGTCATTTCTCACCCAGCCTGTTGCGCCAACGCTTTCTGCCGCGTGCTCTGTTCTGTAGCGGAAACCTACTCCCTGCACAGAGCCGTACACTCTTATCTGCTTTCTGATGATTTTGCTGTCATAATCACTCATATGCTCTCACTTCCCTGATACAAATTATTTTCAGTCTACAATAGCCCTGCAAACAGCCGCATAATTGACTGCCCCAGCCTTCGTCTTGCACTTCTTCCGGTCCTGTACTTCTCCGTCACCTCCGCTGACTCAGCGAAAAGCCTGATAAAATCATCCCTGATTTCATGCACCACTTCGCAATCCGCCATAAAACAGCCATTTTCAAAATGGTGATAAAGGCTTCTGTAGTCAAGATTTATGGTACCGCAGGTTGCCATTATATCATCTGCCACACTCATCTTTGCATGGCAAAAGCCCGGTGTCCACTCAAAAATTCTCACACCATGCTTCACAAGCTGGTTGTAGAAGGAGCGTGTCACGCTGTATATTGGTTTCTTATCAGGTATGCCCGGCGTGATGATGCGCACGTCAACTCCACGCTTGGCGGCAAGTGTCAGCGCATGGCTCATCTCATCTGTAATGATAAGGTAAGGAGTGATAAACCAGCAATAACGCTGAGCCTTGTTTGCCATGCTGATATAGACATCCTCCCCCACCTGCTCGTTATCGAGAGGGCTGTCTGCATATGGCTGGATAAATCCACTCTGTTTTGCCTTATAATCATAGTGCAGCAGATATTGCGATACATCCACCTCGCGCGGTACCTTGCGCTCTGATGCATTCCACATCTCGAGAAATGCGATGGTAAACGACTTGACAGCATCTCCCTCGAGCCTGATTCCCGTATCCTTCCAGATTCCGTATGGGTGTGTCACATTGAAGTACTCATTTGCCAGATTATAGCCGCCGGTATATGCGATTTTTCCATCAATTACCGTGATTTTTCTATGGTCACGATTGTTTAAAAACATGTTAAAGGCAGGTGCAACCGGGTTGAACACCCTGCATTTGATGCCAAGCTTCTCCATCTTTTCCGAGAAATCCCTGTCTATGAAAAAGATTGAGCCCATATCATCATAAAACACCCTTACCTCGACTCCTGCCTGCACGCGCTCCATGAGCACCTTTTGGATACGGTGCCAAGATTCCTTGTCCTCTATGGCGTGATACTCCATGAAAATAAATTTCTTTGCCTTTGATAAATCGCTAAGCTGCGCTTCGAGTCCCTTTGACGCCTGATCATAATATGTTACATCCGTGTTCTGATATACCGGATAAAGTGCATTTTTGGCCAGGTATGTTGAAATTCCCGCTGCCTGTGGCACCTTTTCATACATATCGGATAGTATGTCTGCGTTTTCAGGCAGACATGGAAGAAGCATGGAATCCACCTCTTCAAACCGTGCACGCATCTTACGCGGTGCGCCGTTTAGTCCGACTAACAGGTAAAGCGACACTCCCATTATCGGAAATGCCAGTATCAGTATAATCCACGGTGTAGTCATGGATGCGGTCTGCTCACGATTGTACAGTCCGAGCACAAGTATGATTGCCAGGACGCTTGTGGTCGTGTTTATTGCTGCCGCATATTCATTTAGCCTTGTAAACATATAGACCATGAAAACTGCCTGCAATAATATCGCAAGCACTGAAAAAAACATTCTCTTTAAACCATTCTGTGTTTTTTTAGTTCCCTCGTAGGTTTTTTCCTTCATCTATTATGCCTCCATTATCTTACTGTCTGTAATAACAAACCTCTCCATACATTTTTAGCTGCTTTCTTATTTAAGAAGCCATTCAATTTCCTCTTTATAAGGAGGAATAGTCTTCTTCGCAGAGCTCTCCTCACAAAGCCATGGTGTTTCCAGAATCTTTGGTACATTTGCAAAGGTCTCATCATGCACCAGGCGGTGCAGTGTGTCATAGCCGATGGTTCCCTTGCCTATATTTGCATGCCTGTCCTTGTGTGCTCCGAGAGGATTTAAGCTGTCATTCACATGAAATACCGCTATCTGCTCAAGCCCTATCACCCTGTCAAACTCTGCAAAAACCTCATCATAATGGTTCACAATATCGTATCCTGCATCATTTACATGGCACGTATCAAAGCAGACACGCAGCCTTTCTTTCCTGTCCACTCCATCATAGATTGCCTTAAGCTCCTCAAAGGAACGGCCTATTTCACTGCCCTTTCCTGCCATCGTCTCAAGTGCGATAAACACATCGTCATCATTCTGATTGAGTACTGTGTTAAGTCCCTTTACAATCTGTGCGATTCCAGCCTGCTCACCGGCATTTACATGACTTCCCGGATGAAGCACCAGTATGCGGCTCTTCATTGCCGCGGTCCTTACTATCTCCTTTTCCAGAAACTCCACTGCCAGCTCGTATGTCTCAGGCTTTACGGTGTTTGCCAGATTTATGATGTATGGCGCGTGGACCACTATCTCATTTATCCCATGCTCATGTGCATATTCCCAGCCTGCGTCTATGTTGAGCTCAAAGATTTCCTTTCTTCTCGTGTTCTGTGGTGCCCCGGTGTAGAGCATAAACACATTCGCGCCGTATGATGCTGCTTCCCTGGCTGATGCCAGAAACATATCTTTTCCTGCCATGCCTACGTGACAGCCTAATTTTATATCACTCATATTTTTCCTCTGTTTCATTGAATCTATATATCTATTATTTCTACTATAACACTACATCCCTGATAACTCTATCTAAATATTCTAAATTTTTACTAAACATAGCAAAAGTCATTGACATAGTATCAAAAACTACATATACTATCCTTTGCAACCACATATATTAATGGCATATAATTGCAATGTATGTGATGCATAACTACAGTTAACCAATTATTATAGAAATACGAGGGTAAATATGTTTGAAATAATTGTTGACTCTGCGGCAAACATTCCTGCAGAGCTATGTAAAAAATATAAAATCAAGGTGCTATCATTTGTAAACCTTGTCAACGGAAAGGAAATGACCTGCTTTGAGCCTGACCTCACACCGGAACAGGAGCGGGCAAAGGGTAAGGAATACTATGATGCGATAAGAGAAGGTGCTGAGGTAAAGACCGGACTCATCAGCAGCGGAATCTTTGAGGATACCTTCAGGGAAATCATAGAGGCCGACAAGGATGTCCTGTATTTCTCCCTCAGCAAAAACATAAGCGGCAACTACAACTCAGCCCGTGTCGCAGCCGATGCTGTCCTTGATGATTGCAGTAACGGCAGAAAAATACGCCTGGTGGATTCATTAAATGCTTCCCTCGGACAGGGACTTCTCGCAATATACGCCAGCGAAATGCGTGAGAAGGGCATGAGCTTTGATGAGGTGGCTGACACGATAGAGACCTATCCTGCCAGATTAAACGGTGTGTTTACCGTGGGCAATTTAAAGTATATCGCAAGAACCGGCAGATTAAGCGGAACCACCGCTTTGGTTGGCAACATGCTAAGCATCAAGCCTATCCTAAGGGGCAGCAAGGACGGATATATTGTACAGTTCAGAAAATGTCGTGGCCGAAAAGCCGTATTAAATGAGCTTGTCAATCTGTTATGCGACAACATTACAGACCCTGAAAATCAGATTATCGGAGTTGCACATGCTGACGCATATGAAGATTCGCTCTATGTGATTGAACAGATTAAAAAGCGCATAAAGGTGCGCGATGTGATAAATACCACCTATGATTTCTGCACCGGAAGCCATGTTGGTCCGGAAGCTTTAGCAGTATTTTTCATGGGAAAGGACAGAGAATTGGGAGCCTGATATCAGGCTCCCATTTATTTTACCTCTTTTATTCATCATACCCACATAAACTAAGAAGTCTCAGAACCCGCTTATTATCGGATTCTGAGACTTTTAACTTCTATTAATAATTGCAACTTCTATCTCAAATATTAAGCTGCAGCTTTCTTGCTTTCTGATTTCTCACAGAGCTTCTTCACACCCTGGATTGCGACAAGCACACCAAGGATGAGCAGTAATACTGCGAATATAAGCTGTAATGAATTTCCAAGGTCAAGTCCTACAGAGAATAATGCCTTTGTAAGCTTGTAGATTGTCATGCCAAGTGCAGTAAATGTAACTGCCATCATGAATACCATTGGAATCCAGAGCATGCAGCCCTGACGCTTTGTCTTCTTTAAGAATACTGCACAGGCAACAAGTGCAAGTACTGATAAGAGCTGGTTAGCTGAACCAAACAGTGGCCATATCTCTGCATAGCCTACCTTTGTAAGCAGGAATGCAAGTACCAGTGTGATGATTGTTGCAAAGTATTTGTTTGTCATCAGCTTGACAAATGGACTCATATTGTCATCATCTGTGTCTGAATCAAGCCAGAACTCCTGGAATGACAGACGTCCGACTCTGGCTACTGAATCAAGTGATGTCAGAGCGAAGGCTGATACAGCAAGGTTAATCAGTGTGAACACAAGTGAGTGTGGTAAACCGAGTACTGACAGGAAGTTTGCGATAGCTCCTGCGAAAATCTGTGGCTGTGTTGTAAGTCCCTGAGCTGCTGCCTCTCCCTTACTGAATGATGCTACTGCGATAAGTGCAAGGATTGCAAGCATACTCTCCATAAGCATGGCGCCGAATGAAACAGGAAGCATGTTCTTCTCATTCTTTATCTGCTTAGAAGCAGTACCTGATGATACAAGTGAATGGAAACCTGAAACTGCACCACAGGCGATTGTTACGAATAAAATTGGGAACAGATACTGTGGGTTTCCGTTTGCATCAGGGATTGCAAATGCTGTGAAAGCATCAAGGTTACAAGCAGGATTTGCAACGAATACACCGATTATCGCACCTACGATCATGAAGATTAACAGGTAGCTGTTAAGGTAATCACGTGGCTGAAGCAGTGCCCATACAGGTGTAACACTGGCTATAAGTATATATACAAATATAATTATGTGCCATACACCAAGGTTTAAATACATTGGGAAATTGAGTCCCAGTGCTATAGCTACTATAAGTAATGCGATTGCAACAAGTGTGTTAATCCATTTGTTGAACTTAGAGTATTTAAGGAAGAAACCAAGTGCAACTGCTTCTATGATGAAAAGCATTGATGTAGTTGCAACGGCTCCGTTGGCTACAACCTTTGTAACCTCGCCTGCTTTATCAGCAGCAAAGCCATTGAAGGTTCCGGCTACGACATCTGCGAAGGCTGCAACAACAAGTATACAGAACAGCCAGCAGAATAACAGGAATAATTTCTTTCCTAATTTACCGATGTACTCCTCGATGATGTAACCGATTGTACGACCCTTGTTCTTAACTGAAGCGTACATAGATGCAAAATCCTGAACAGCTCCAAAGAATACACCACCAATTAATATCCAAAGCAGAACCGGAAGCCATCCGAAAATAGCTGCCTGAATTGGTCCGTTGATTGGGCCTGCACCTGCTATAGATGCAAACTGATGTCCGAATACTACATTGGTATCGGCCGGTACATAATCTACTCCGTCCTCCATCTCGTAGGCAGGAGTCTTGGCATTTGGATCAATGCCCCATTTGTTTTGCAGATAACGGCCATATAATAAGTATGCTCCACCGAGCACAACAATGGCTATTACCATCATTAAGATTCCACTCATATTATTACCTCTTTCTTTTGTTTATCTTAATTTTATTTGTATATTATGTTTACTCTTTTTTTAACAAATTTCAATAAATATTTTATACATAATTTATTTTTAATTTCTATTATTTTTGTTTAATTTACCAATCGGTTATAATAGGTATTCATTCTCTTTATGCTGTCTTTGTCTCAGCGGCTTCTTCTGCCTTTTTAGCAGCCATTTTGTCTTTTAATGCAAAGGCTCCGGCAAGCAGTGTACCTGAGATTGAATGCCATGTACATGACACTGCACAGATGATGGCTGATTCAGGTGTTGAAGCAAACTGTGCTGTAGTGGTGGCAAGGTTTGTGGCAAGACCTGCATTCTGCATACCAACCTCGATAGAGATGGTTCTCTTCTTGGCTGTGTTCATGCCTACCAGCCTTCCTGCACCGTATCCGAGCAGATATCCAAGTCCGTTATGTAACAGAACTGCCGCAAAAATTACTACTCCTGATGTAAAGAACTTTGAGCCCTGTGATGATACAACACCACCTACAACGAATGCCAGACCAAGCACCGCAATACCAGGCATGACCTTCTGAGCCTCAGCAAATGCCTTTTTCTTTCCAAGCAGGTAGTTGAGTAAAAATCCAACCGCTACAGGAAAGATTACAGTCTCAATGATTGACACAAACATCGGAAGCGCCTTTATTGAGACATGTGTTCCGCTTGCAAGCAATGATACCAGAAGCGGTGTCATAAATGGTGAGAGCAATGTGGAAACTGTTGTCATTCCAACTGAGAATGCCACATCACCACCGCAGAGGTATGACATAATGTTTGAAGAAACACCACCAGGACAGCAGCCTACAAGGATAAGTCCAAGTGCGATTCCGTCAGGCAGATTCAATGCCTTTGAGATACCAAATGCAAGAAACGGCATGATAAGATACTGTGCGATCGCACCTACACATATATCAAATGGTCTCTGTGCAAGTATCTTGAAATCCTGTGTCGTAAGTGTAAGTCCCATACTAAACATGATGATTCCGATAATGATTGACTGACATGTGAACTTGTTGGATACCGGATCCACAAACAGCATCTGATTTACCCAGGCCATCAGATTCGGAACCAGAAATGTGACTACGGCGATTGCTATGACAACTATCGATGTGTAGTCTGATAAAAATTTACTTACTTTTTGTAATGCTTTCATTGTAAGCCTCCTTAACATTTTTCTGCTCACTAAAACTCTTTTATAGAATTAAAAAATCCCTTTCCAGATTGACATAATCTGAAAAGGGACGAAATAATCCGCGTTACCACCCTGATTCCACAGTGTATTACTGTGACACTCTGCATACCAGCATATGCTTTCCATATAACGGTGGACACCGGCGAGGTTTACAGACACGCTTAATGCTTTCAGCCCGCTTCTTAGAGAGGATATTCCAATCTGATCATTGCCTGTTCGCACCGCCCACAGGCTCTCTGAAAATAAATACAAATCGGACCTTGTTCTCATCAACGAATTTTGGTGAACATATTTATTTAAATCTTGTTTTGTATTATAGCCCTCTGACACTATATGTCAAGAGAATGATACAAATTTGTACTATAACATTTATTTATAGCTTTTATTCATGCGCTTTATTCTTATTATTTATTCGTAATCTTTGTTGTTATACTCATCATTCCATGACTGCTGTTGTGATGTACCATAGGAATTTTGAGCATCCCCTCCCTGTGCTGTGCCGTTTCCATACATGTTCTGGCCGTACTGCTGATTTGTGCCATTTCCGTACATGTCCTGGCCGTACTGCTGATTTGCCCCATTTCCGTACATGTTCTGGCCGTACTGCTGGTTTGCTCCGTTTCCGTACATGTTCTGACCGTACTGCTGATTTGTTCCGTTTCCGTACATGTTCTGACCATACTGCTGACCATATCCGTTTGAACCGTATGGATTATAGTAGTTATTATTACTATATCCGTTTCCCACATAAACAATTTTTTTGTTGAAGGCAATAATACAAATAAAAATCACATTGAGGAATATAAGTCCGCAGGCAAATCCTGCTCCCTTGCCAAACGCATGTGACAGTCCGACACAGCAGAGGATACTCATAACCAATGCCACAATCATTGCTGCAATAATCAGGATAACCGCAAATATCAGCATGCCCATGTGAGCTCCGATGCGGCTTCCTGCATATCCATAGGTAGAATCATAATACGACCCCATATAACTGGATGTCATAACAGAAAGTCCTGATGCAATAATCTCATACATCAATATAATACATCCCACTATAATTCCGATAGTAGCCACAAGATATCCCCAGAACAGCTTCTTTTTCCCTGCAATCTTAAATCTGACGTATGAGCTGTAAAACGGTACAATAGCCGCCCAGCCGGGCTCTCCTGCCTTTGCATACATAATCCATGATGCAATAATTGTCAGTACCATAACTGCCAGATTGATAAACGACTTAAAGCCGTCAATCATACTCATAATAATATAATATGCGCTCATTTTTTCTTCCTTTCATAACCAAAGTTTGTTTGTTATTCAAAGTATACATCACCACAGGTCAGAGTGCAATAATTAAAAAGCTTTTCATACTTTCATACACCGCTTTTTGCACCCTTGACAAACCCCTTCTTAAACGGCTATAATATCGTCAATTGAAGCACAATTACATTTCAACAGGCTTTGATGGGAACAAGTACATTTCTGCAATACTTACAGAGAGCTGCCGGCAGGTGAGAGGCGCAAGGAAAACAGATCTGGAATACATCCCGGAGCTTTGCACCGAACGTCATACCGGATGATTAAATATCACCGGTTCGATTAATAAGCCGCAACGTATTGGCACACGTTATAGTGCCGGAGTGTTAGCTGAATCGGCTATTTTCACTATATAATATATGTCGAATAATGTGTGACAACTCACGGAGGCATTCCTGTGCGAGCAGGATGCAAATTAAGGTGGTAACGCGAGAAATCCCCCTCGTCCTTAAATGGATGAGGGGGTATTTTATTTTTCAGAATACAAATTCAATCTATCAGGAGGAAAATCATGACAATTTATGACGAATTAGTTGCCCGCGGCCTTATCGCGCAGGTAACAGACGAAAAAGAAATCAAAGAGCTTATAAACAACGGAAAGGCTACCTTCTACATCGGCTTTGATCCTACAGCAGACAGCCTTCACGTTGGACATTTCATGGCTCTTTGCCTTATGAAGAGACTTCAGATGGCAGGAAACAAGCCTATCGTGCTTATCGGTGGAGGTACAGCACAGATCGGTGATCCATCAGGACGTACAGATATGCGCCAGATGATGACAACAGAGACTATCAACCACAACGTAGAGTGCTTCAAGAAACAGATGAGCCGCTTCATTGACTTTGGCGAGGGCAAGGCTATCATGGTAAACAACGCTGACTGGCTGATGGACTTAAACTACGTGGACGTGCTTCGCGAGGTTGGTGCTCATTTCTCAGTAAACCGTATGCTCACAGCTGAGTGCTACAAGCAGCGTATGGAAAAAGGTCTTTCCTTCCTTGAGTTTAACTACATGATCATGCAGAGCTACGATTTCTACACACTTTTCCAGAAATACGGCTGCAACATGGAGTTCGGTGGAGATGACCAGTGGAGCAACATGCTCGGTGGAACAGAGCTTATCAGACGTAAGCTTGGAAAAGATGCATATGCTATGACAATCAATCTGCTCCTAAACTCTGAGGGCAAGAAGATGGGCAAGACACAGTCAGGTGCAGTATGGCTTGATCCTAACAAGACAACACCTTTCGAGTTCTTCCAGTACTGGAGAAACGTTTCTGATGCCGATGTCCTTAAATGTATCAGAATGCTCACCTTCCTTCCTCTCGAGGAAATTGACAAGATGGAAAGCTGGGAGGGCGCACAGCTCAACGAAGCTAAAGAAATCCTGGCATTCGAGCTTACAAAGCTTGTTCACGGTGAGGAGGAAGCTACAAAGGCTAAAGAGGCAAGCCATGCACTTTTCGCAGGCGGAGCCAATAACGCAAATATGCCTACAGTTACCGTTACAGCAGAGGACTTCCCTGACGGAGAGCTTGATATCATCTCTGTTCTCGTAAAAGCAGGACTTTGCGATTCAAGAGGAGACGGCCGCAGAAATATCCAGCAGGGGGGTGTTTCCGTTGCAGATGAGAAGGTAACCGATATCTCTACCAAATACACTCTCGACGATTTCAAGGGCGAGGGTCTCATTATCAGACGTGGTAAAAAGAAATTTGCCAAGGTTGTAGCTGAATAATTATGTAAAAAACTTCGCATTTTAAGATGGTTTCTTTTAATGCGAAGTTTTTTAATATTTACTGCGGAAATCCAGTATGAACCATCATTTTTATTCTTTAGCATAATATTCCCCACACTAAATTAGCATAGTGTACAATAGCCATAGGTTGATAGCAGGAAGACCTTGGGTAGCTGTAATCCCTAAAACTTCTAAAACAGCACCCCAATCCAGCCCAAAAGTAGGAAAAATTCTTGAAAAAAGTAGCTGAAACCGCTGAAATCCCTAAAACAGCTCCCCTAATCACAGCGAAACAGATAAAGTCCATAAGCTCCACTTTTTAAGATATTGCTTCTATTTTTGACGCAAAGACTAAATCATCATCACATATAGCTATATTTATCAAAGTGTTTTCTTCCTTTACTGTTTTGTTGATGCTATGTTTATTTTCAATTATAGCCTATTATCCATCATTTATATATATTAAACCCTACTTTTTCCTCATCATCCCTTGACTTATCATTAATAAGTTAATATAATTTATCTAATTGATACATCAACGCTTTAAAGCGCTGACAAAAGGAGGAATTATAATGAAAAAGAGATCTAAAATTTTAGCTTCACTTGTTCTTGCCGGAACAATGGTTCTTGGACTTGCCGGATGCGGAGATTCCGGTTCAGCAAACGGTGGCACACAGTC
>ERZ779645.1364-NODE-1364-length-11308-cov-3.399627_pt1 | contig 11308 bp, 8 predicted proteins | sample MGYA00511103_ERZ779645 | MGnify/ENA primary metagenome ERZ779645 (study PRJEB29588, sample SAMEA2158521) | human gut metagenome | biome: human gut; feature: human-associated habitat; material: faeces | place: Denmark | collected 2008/2010 ...
TGTAGGCAGACCCTCGGTCACCTTCCAGTCCTGCGTCAAAGTCTGTGCATTCATAGCCATGGCTGTCGATGCAATGGTCAAGCCAGCCAACAGAATGTGTTTAAAAGACTTTCTCATAAAAAAGATTTTAAGTTAATAAATGATGTGTATTCTGTATTTTTCTTTGTTCTTTTTCGGTTAGGTTATTACTAAACTGCGTAAAGATATGAAATTTCTTTGAGAAACAAGCATCGGGAACAAGTTTTTAACTTATTTAACCCACAGAATGAGTGGCAACTGCCGCGGTAACGGAACAGGCATCCCAGGCGAACGTCAAAAAAACGCGTTGAGGATGCTAAAAAAACGTATAATTTGCTTGGCAGTGTTAAATATCGCTAATTATAAGACAGTTTTTGAGCCGTTGAAACCAAATGTTTGTGCATTTGTCTATTAATAAGTATATTTGCAGACGGAAATGGAGGGGGCGGAAGTCTTCTCCATTGTTTTATTAATACATCAACAATTGAAGAATGATTGACAAAAGCGCGCTGACAGCAGTCTTGGAGCGAGGAATGGAAGGCACCGACCTTTTTCTCGTCGATGTCAGAATCAGCAAGGACAACAACATCGTGGTGGAAATCGACAGCGACACAAGTGTGGACATAGATGAGTGTATCCGCCTTAACCGACTTGTTGAGAGCGAATTTGACCGCGACGAGGAAGATTATGAACTTGAAATCGGCTCAGCCGGACTGACATCGCCACTGCGCGTAGAGCGCCAGTATCACAAGAACGAAGGCAACGAGGTTGAAGTGCTTACCGCCGACGGTCGCAAGCTCAAAGGCATCCTCAAGAGTGCCGATGCCGACGGCTTCGTGCTTACGGTGGTCAAGAAAGTGAAACCCGAAGGCGCCAAGCGTCCGGTGGAGCAGGAGGAAGACCTCCGCTTCGGTTATAACGAAATAAAATATACAAAATACGTAATCCAGTTTTAAGACATTATGGCAAAGAAAGAGGAAACCATAAGCATGGTAGACAGCTTTTCGGAGTTTAAAGAGCTGAAGAATATCGACAAGACCACAATGATCAGCGTGTTGGAGGAATCGTTCCGCAACGTGCTGGCAAAGATGTTTGGATCGGACGAGAATTTCGTCGTAATTATGAACCCAGACAAGGGCGACTGCGAGATTTATCAAAACCTCACAGTAGTGGCCGACGGCGCTGTAGAGAATCCGAGCATGCAAATCGGTCTTACCGACGCCCGCGAGATTGACCCGGAATGCGAGATCGGCGAGGACGTTACGAAAGAAATCGTGTTTGAGAAATTCGGCCGCCGCGCCATCCTGACACTCCGTCAGACGCTCGCATCCAAGATACTCGATCTTCAGAAAGACGCCATCTATACCAAGTTCAAGGCAATGGAAGGCGAGATTGTAGTAGGCGAGGTCTACCAAATCTGGAAACGCGAAGTGCTTGTTCTTGACGAGGAGCACAACGAGCTCATCCTCCCGAAGGAAGAGCAGATTCCGAGCGACCGTTACCGCAAGGGCGAAACTATCCGCGCCGTCATCAAGGAAGTGCAGAACGCCAACAACAACCCGAAGGTGATAATTTCGCGCACAAGCCCTGAATTCCTCCGCCGTCTGTTTGAAATTGAGGTGCCGGAGATTCACGACGGACTCATCCTGCTTAAAGGCATCGCCCGCATCCCTGGCGAGCGCGCCAAGATAGCCGTAGAGTCGTATGACGACCGCATCGACCCGGTCGGCGCATGCGTCGGCGTGAAAGGCTCCCGTATCCACGGCATTGTGCGCGAGTTGCGCAACGAGAACATCGACGTGATCAACTACACAACGAATCCCGAACTCTACATCCGCCGCGCCCTCAGCCCCGCCAAGGTGTCGTCAATCCGCATCAACGAGGAAGAGAAGTGCGCCGAGGTGATGCTGCTTCCGGAAGAGGTGTCGCTTGCCATCGGAAAAGGCGGTTTGAACATCAAGCTTGCCACAATGCTGACCGGCTACCAGATCGACGTTTACCGCTTCACAGAGGACAGCGACGACATTTATCTTGATGAATTCAGCGACGAAATCGACAGCTGGGTTATCGACGCCCTCAAAGGCATCGGCTGCACCACGGCAAAAGCCGTCCTCAACATGCCACGCGAGCAGATAATCGACAAAGCCGACCTTGAGGAAAGCACCGTCGACCAAGTGCTCGATATATTGAAAGCGGAATTTGAGGATTAACAACAGGAAACTTAACAAGCAATATGCCAATAAAGATAAGCAAAGTAGCAAACGATTTGAATGTGGGGATTCCTACGCTGGTGGAATTTCTGCAGAAACACAATCAGGAGGTCGGCGATCCCGGCAACCTGAACCTTCGCATCTCCGACGAGCAGCACGAAATGCTGGTGCGCGCGTTTAAAAACGACAAAGACTTGAAGTCGAAGTCGGAGCGCTATGCCTCGGAGCGTCAGAAGGACAAAGTGAAAAACAAGGCATCGCAAGAGCCTAAAAAGCCGGAGCAGATAAAGACTGTTGTGGAAACCGTGCAGAAGCCGAAGATTCTCGGCAAAATCGAACTCGACAAGCACAACAACCCTGTCGTTGAAGAGAAGAAGCCAGAGCCCAAGCCAGCACCTGCGCCCGCACCCGCACCGAAACCTGCGCCGAAACCGGAACCTAAACCAGAGGTAAAGAAAGAGGTAAAGGAAGAGGTTAAGAAGGCGGAGGTGAAAGTGGAGGCAAAGCCAGCCCCGCAGCCACAGAGCGCGCCGAAAGCCGCAGCGCCTGAGGTTTCGGAATCCAACGAAATCAAGACTGTCGTGGCAACAATCGCCGCTCCTAAGATTCTCGGCAAAATCGACCTTGACGCCATCAACCAGTCGACCCGTCCGAAGAAGAAGTCGAAGGAGGAAAAGCGTAAAGAGCGCATCGCCAAGGAAAAACAAGCCAACGGAGGCGCAAACGCCGACAGCGAGAAGCGCAAGCGCAAACGCATCGGCAAGGAGAAAGTCGACATTGAGCATCCGGGCGGACAGCAAGCCGGCGGACAGAAGCAAGGTGGAGGCAACAACGACAGCCGCCGCAACAAGAACAAGAACGCCGACCGTCCGAACAACAAGGCCAAGCGCCACATAAAGGCAGAGGTCAGCGAAGAAGACGTGCAGAAGCAGGTTAAGGAAACACTTGCGCGCCTCACCAACAAGCCTCAGAAGAAGAGTGCTAAATGGAGAAAAGAGAAGCGCGAGGCTTTTGAAGAGCGCGAGCGCGAGGAAGCCGCATTGGAGGCAAAGGAAAGCAAGACGCTGCGCATCACAGAATTCGTGACAGCCAACGACTTGGCACTGATGATGGATGTGCCGGTCAACAAGGTTATCGCCACATGTATGAATATCGGCGTGATGGTTTCCATCAACCAGCGACTCGATGCTGAGACCATCAACCTTGTAGCAGAAGAATTCGGTTTCAAGACAGAATATATCAGTGCGGAAGTGTCGGAGGCAATCAACGAGGAGGCCGACTCCGAGGAAGATTTGCTGCCGCGTCCGCCGATTGTGACCGTGATGGGACACGTAGACCACGGTAAGACATCGCTGCTCGACTACATCCGCAACGCCAACGTTATTGCCGGCGAGGCTGGTGGCATCACGCAGCATATCGGAGCCTACAACGTGAAGCTTGAGGACGGCCGCCGCATCACGTTCCTCGACACCCCGGGCCACGAGGCATTTACGGCAATGCGTGCCCGCGGAGCCAAGGTGACGGATATCGCCATCATCATCGTTGCCGCCGACGACAACGTGATGCCGCAGACCATCGAGGCAATCAACCACGCCTCGGCAGCCGGTGTGCCAATCGTGTTTGCAATCAACAAGATAGACAAGCCTGCCGCCAACCCGGACAAAATCAAGGAGGAGCTCGCCAATATGAACTACCTCGTGGAAGACTGGGGTGGAAAATATCAGTCGCAGGAAATCTCAGCCAAGAAGGGTATCGGCGTTAAAGAACTGCTCGACAAGGTGCTTCTCGAGGCAGAGATGCTAGACCTTAAAGCCAACCCCAACCGAAAGGCAACAGGCTCGATTATCGAGTCGTCGCTCGACAAGGGTCGCGGCTATGTGGCAACCGTGCTTGTGAGCAACGGAACGCTGCGTGTGGGCGACATCATGGTGGCAGGAACAAGCTATGGCAAGATCCGCGCCATGTTCAACGAGCGCAACCAGCGCATCACGGAGGCAGGCCCTGCGGCACCGGCATTGGTGCTCGGTCTGAACGGTGCGCCGACCGCCGGCGACACGTTCAACATTCTGGACACCGACCGTGAGGCACGCGAGATAGCCACGCGCCGCGAGCAGTTGCAGCGCGAGGTCAAGGAGCGCACCCGTCGTATGCCTGGCCTCGACGACATTGCCCGCCGCCGCGCATTGGGCGAGTTCCACGAGTTGAACCTTATCGTCAAAGGTGACGTTGACGGCTCAATCGAGGCGTTGAGCGATTCGCTTATCAAGCTGTCGACACCAGAGGTTCAGGTCAACGTAATCCACAAGGCCGTGGGTGCGATTTCGGAGAGCGACGTTACGCTTGCCGCCGCTTCCGACGCCGTTATTATCGGCTTCCAGGTGCGTCCGTCGGTAGCCGCCCGCCGTCTGGCAGAGAACGATGGCGTCGACATCCGTCTCTACTCAATCATCTACGATGCAATCGAGGAGGTTAAAGACGCAATGGCAGGAATGCTCTCGCCGGAGCTCAAAGAAGAGGTTACCGGTACGGCAGAAGTGCTTCAAACTTACAAGATATCGAAGGTCGGCACGATTGCAGGCTGTATGGTGCGCGAGGGCAAGGTGAAACGCACGAGCAAAGTGCGCCTTATCCGCGACGGCATTGTCATCTACACGGGCGAGCTCGGCTCTCTGAAGCGTTTCAAGGACGATGTCAAGGAAGTGTCGTCGGGCTACGACTGCGGTCTTAACATCGCCAACTACAACGACGTGAAGGAAGGCGACATGATTGAAGCCTACGAAGAAGTAGAGGTTTCAAAAACGCTGTAAACGCAGGCAATGCGGACAGTGAGTGTCAACATCGGAACTAATCTCGGCGACCGCGAGGCAAACTTGCGCCGCGCCGTTGACGAGATAGCCCGCAGCGTTGGCAGCACCCCGCGAGTCTCAAGCATATACGAATCTGAAGCATGGGGTTATCAGTCTGATAACCCCTTTTTCAATATCGCTGTCGAGTTTGAGAGCGACTTGCCCGTCGGGCGTCTGCTCGACATCTTCCAGCGCATCGAGCGCGAGGCGGGAAGCTCCAGCCACCGCAATGCCGACGGCAGTTATGCCGACCGTCAGCTTGACATCGACATCGTGTATGCCGGCGATGAGGTGGGCGGCACCGCCGCTGTCGTCCTGCCTCATCCACGGATGGACAAACGCGAGTTTGTGCTGGCACCGCTCTGCGAGTTGTCGCCCGGGTGGCGGCATCCCGTCAGCCTGCTGACGGCTGCAGAAATGCTTGCCCGTCTGCGCGCAACCGACAAAACAGACAGAAAATAGGACATTAAGAATGAACATTTCAATTTCCGGCAATGTTGGAAAGACAGATAAAAATGCGTAACTTGCGCACACAAAACGAAAGAAGCGAATGAAGATAGGAACAATTGACTTGGGAGAGCGCCCGGTGCTGCTGGCACCGATGGAAGACGTGACTGATCCGTCGTTCCGTCTCATCTGCAAAGAGCAGGGAGCCGATATGGTCTACACGGAATTCGTGTCGGCCGACGCTCTTGTGCGCAACATCAACAGCACCACCCGCAAACTCCACACCAACGCCGCCGAGCGGCCTGTGGCGATACAAATCTACGGCAAGGAGGTGGAACCGATGGTGGAGGCTGCAAAAATCGCCGAGGCGGCCGGTCCTGACGTCATCGACATCAATTTCGGATGTCCGGTGAAGAAGGTGGCGTCAAAAGGCGCGGGGGCAGGAATGCTCCGCGACGTGCCCAAGCTGCTGCAAATCACGCGTTCGGTGGTCGATGCGGTGAAGTTGCCCGTGACGGTCAAGACCCGTCTGGGGTGGGACTGCGAAAACAAAATCATCACCACGCTCGCCGAGCAGCTGCAGGACTGCGGCATCCGTGCGCTTACAATCCACGGCCGCACCCGCAGCCAGATGTATACCGGCGACGCCGACTGGACGCTTATCGGCGAGGTGAAGCGCAATCCCCGCATCACGATACCGATTGTCGGCAACGGCGACATCACGACGCCAGAGGGCTTGAAAACGGCTTTTGACCGCTATGGCGTGGATGCCGTGATGGTGGGCCGCGCCTCGATAGGCGCTCCGTGGATTTTCCGCGAAATGAAGCACTATCTGCTTCACGGCACCGCGATAGAGATACCGGCGTCGGAGAAGATGGCGCTGCTCCGCCGCCAGATTGCGGAGAGCATCGAAGGCATCGATGAGTTGAGAGGCATTCTCCACATCCGCCGTCATCTTGCCGCGTCGCCGCTCTTCAAGGGTATCCCCAATTTCAGGGAAACGCGCATCGCAATGCTTCAGGCAAAGACGTGGGCAGAGCTCGACGACGTGCTGCAACGCATAGAAACTGATTATTTACATATTTAGAAACAAGCGACGTTATGAAGAAATTCTTTTTGGCTATCATCACCCTCTGCTGCGCGGCAGCGGCAAATGCCACTCCACGCACCATCAATGTGGGCGAATTCAACGAACTGGTGGTTAACGACGGCATCAACGTGGTCTATTCCAACAATGCCGACTCAGTGGGCATCGTGGCGTTTGACATCGAGAAGGAATACACATCCTACATCATGGCAGAGCGTTCGAAGGGCAGACTGAAAATACAGCTCGACCCTGCAGCAATCACTGTCAAGACACTGCCTACGGTCTATGTCTATTCGTCGTATCTGTACAAGGCAGAGAATACAAAAGACAGCACCCTGACGCTGCGTAAAGTGGCTCCTGGGGCTAAAATCGACATACAGCTTCAAGGCAACGGCACAATCATTGCCAACGGTCTCGACGCTATCAACATCAACCTTAAACTGCTCACGGGAAAGGGTAAAATCATAACATCGGGCAAATGTGAGAACTTGTCGATAAAGAATGTGGGCACCGGCGAGATTCAAGCCGACGAGGTGGCGGCGAAACACGTGAAATGCACGCTGATGGGCACTGGTGCAATAGGTTGCGCCCCTAAAGAAACGCTCTCCGTGAAGGGCGTAGGCTCAGGAAAGGTGTACTATATCGGGAAACCTATCATCACCAAGAGCAAGCTGTCGAATGTGAAAATCGTGCAGCTCGAAGGCGGCGCCGAGACAGAAGCCACCGACGTGATTGAAGACAATGAGCCGGAAACAGAGGCTGCCGAAGTCTCGGGAACCACCGACAACGGCACCGGTCTGCTCGACTTGATGGAAGTGCCGGAGCCGGCAGTCGTAAACCGAGAATAGGCGCGTGGAAGAAACCGAACTTAAACTGAAAACAGCGCGCACGCTGAAGTGGAACACCATCGACAAATTCGCGTCGCAGGTGTTCTACGGCGTCACGGGCGTCGTGCTTGCCAACCTGCTCTCGAAGGAAGACTTCGGGCTGGTCGGCGCTATGCTTGTGTTTCAGGCGTTCGCATCACTGTTTGTCGACAGCGGATTCTGCGCGGCGCTGATACAGAAAAAATCGCCTACTGAAACCGACTATTGTACGGTTTTTTATTTCAACCTCGGCATCAGCATTGCCATCTACGCCATCCTATGGGCGTGTGCGCCGTTGATTGCCGACACCTTCGGCGACCAGCGTCTGATAAGCCTGTCGAGGGTGATGTTCCTGTCGTTTATCATCAACGCCACCGCCCTTGTGCAGACCAACCGCATGATGAAGCAGATGACGATGGCGCGCGTGGCGATAGCCAACTCGCTGGGGCTTGTCGTGTCGGGAGCCGTGGGCATCTGGCTTGCCGTGGAAGGCTACGGCGCATGGGCAATCGTGTGGCAGACCATTGTGCTCGCCACCGTCAAATCGGTCTTCCTGTGGACGACAACAGGCTGGCTTCCGCGCACGGGGTTCAGCATGGCGTCGCTGCGGTCGGTGTTTTCCGTTGGCAGCGGAGTGATGGTGTGCTCATTTCTCAACACATTGTCGCTCAACGCCTACTCGTTTATCATCGGTGCTTACTACAACCTTGCCAAACTCGGATGCTACACGCAAGCCGACAAATGGAGCAAGATGGGCATACAGTCGATAGCGCAGATACTGACGGCGTCGTTCCTGCCGGTGCTCAGCGGTTTTCAGGATGACAGGGAGCGGTTGCTGCGCGCCATGCGCAAGATGAACCGCTTCACCGCCTATCTTGTCTTTCCTCTGCTTCTGTTGCTCACGACGTGTGCCGAACCGATATTCCACATCCTTTTTGGCACGAAGTGGGACGAAGCCATAATCCTGTTTCAGATACTCGCCGTGCGCGGCATCTTCATAGTGCTTGCCACCAACATCAACAACTACATCCTCGGACTCGGGCGTTCGCGCTCGCTTGTGGTCTACGAATCGGTCAAAGACGCATTGATGATAGTCGCCATCGTGGTGACCATCCCCATGGGCATAACGGCGATGATTTGGGGACAGCTTGTGGCATCGGCGCTGTTCTTTGTCTATGCCGTGATTGTGGCTGGTCGCATCGTAGGCTATCCGACGCGCAACGTGGTGGGCGACATCCTTCCGTATGCCGTCATTTCGGGCGCTGTGGCTGCGGTTCAGTGCCTTGTGCTTGTCGGCATTGCTAATCCGTGGCTCAACATCCTTGCGCAGACATCTGTGTGCTTCGCGCTCTATTATGTGGCAAACCGCTTCCTGAACTCAACAATTCAGCGCGAAGTGCTGGGCTATGCACTTGGCCGTTTCCGCAAAAAGAAGGAAGGTCGTAAGGGGTAGAAATTGGAAATTTTGTGATTTTCCACGTGTCGCTCCTTGGAATTTTGTGATAAAAGAGGCTGAAGAGTCTGGAATTTTGTGATTTTTCGCATATATTTGCTTGGAATTTTGTGATTTTTCGCTATTTTTGCAAAAGAAAAGGTGTTGATTATGAGATTAATGCGGAGAAAAATAGACGACTTTCTCAAAGAATGGAAGGAAAACGAGGATCGATTGCCTCTTATCGTCAAAGGAGCGCGGCAGATTGGCAAGACGGCATCCATCATGCAATTTGCAAATGACAACTATAAGAATGTGGTTGCCATCAATTTTGTTTTACAGCAGAAATTCAAGTCGATATTTGATGACGGCTATGATGTGGACAGTGTTGTGCGCAACATCACGCTTATCGACCCTAGTATAGAATTAGAACCGGGCAACACGATTTTCTTTTTCGATGAGATGCAGGACTGCCCTGTTTGCGCCACAAGTCTTAAGGCATTCAAAATAGATGGTAGGTATGACGTGGTCTGCTCTGGCTCGCTTATGGGCATTAATTATCAGGAAATAGAGTCTAACAGTGTGGGCTACAAAGAGGATTATACAATGCATTCCATGGATTTTGAGGAGTTTCTATGGGCAAAAGGTTATGATTCAGCGTTTGTAGAGCGACTGTTCGAAAAGATGGTGTCAGTCACACCGTTGTCGAGCTTGGAGATGGATGTGTTGGGAGGGTTGTTTCGCGACTATATGATTGTCGGCGGAATGCCGGCGGTGGTCAGTTTGTTTGTAAAGAATGGCAATTTCAGCGGCACACTCAAGATGCAACGGCAACTTCTTCTCGACTATGAGGAGGACATAACGAAGTATGCGCAAGGTCTTGACAAGGGTAAGATAAAGAATGTCTACAACCACATTTCTGTGTTCTTGGGGCAAGACAATAAGAAATTTCAGATCAGCAAGATTGCCCATGGTGCCAGAAGCCGGGAATATGTCGGCACGGTGGAATGGCTTAGTGATGCCGGAATAGTCAATGTGTGCCATTGTCTTGCGCATATCTCCCTGCCGCTTAAGGGCAACTACGATCCGAAATCATATAAGCTCTATTACAAGGATACGGGTTTGCTTGTTGCCTCGCTCGACGAGGAGTCGCAGGAGGATATGCGGGTGAATAAGAATTATGGCACTTACAAGGGTGCTGTTTATGAAAACGTTGTAGGTGATATGTTGGCGAAGCAAGGCTATGATCTGTATTTCTATCGCAATGAAAAATCAACGTTAGAGATGGACTTCTTCATACGTGACATTCAAACATTGATACCCATAGAGGTGAAGGCATCGGACAATGCAACCAAATCGTTGTCAAAGTTGACGGCTAACGACGGCAAATATCCGGATATCCGTTACGGCATTAAATTATGCAATAAGAATATTGGATTTAATGGCAAGTTCTATACCTTCCCATATTTTCTCGCGTTTCTGCTCAAGCGGTTTGTAAGAGAAAAATAGGGGAGGGGTGAGTCTCTTTTTCAGTAATATAAGCAAAAACGACACAGCGATACCGGATGGCGTCCCTGTGTCGTTTTTTTGTCTGTTTGTTGAAACGCTTACAAACGGCGTTTTTCAGGCGGATAGTCGATTGAATAGTGCAATCCGCGCGACTCGTGGCGTTCCTTTGCCTGTCGCATAATCAGGTAGCCCACGTTGATGAGGTTGCGCAGCTCGCAGATTTCACGCGATGCCTTGCTCTGCTTGAACAGACGCTCGGTCTCCTCGTATAGGATGTCGAGGCGGTTCCATGCACGGTCGAGTCGCAGGTTGGAGCGCACGATGCCCACGTAGGTGCTCATGATTTGGTTCACCTCCTTGAGGCTCTGTGTGATCAGCACCATCTCCTCGTTGTGCTGCGTGCCCTCGTCGTTCCATTCCGGCACGTCTTCGCGCAGCGAGTAGTGGGCAATGTTTGCCATCGAATGCTTTGCCGCCGCGTCGGCATAGACCACGGCTTCAATCAGAGAGTTGGAAGCCAGTCGGTTGCCTCCGTGCAGGCCTGTGCATGAGCATTCACCCACGGCATACAGGCGTTGGATTGAAGAGCATCCGTTGAGGTCCACCTTGATGCCACCGCACAGGTAGTGTGCAGCCGGCGCCACAGGGATATAGTCTTTCGTAATGTCGATGCCGAGGCTCAGACACTTGGCGTAAATGTTTGGGAAGTGGTGTTTCGTTTCTTCCGGGTCTTTGTGGGTCACGTCGAGCCACACATGGTCGTCGCCTCGCATCTTCATCTCGTTGTCGATGGCGCGTGCCACGATGTCACGGGGAGCGAGCGAAAGACGGGGATCATATTTCTGCATGAACTCTTTGCCGTCCATTGTGCGCAGTACGCCTCCGTAACCACG
>ERZ779645.1379-NODE-1379-length-11202-cov-2.549834_pt1 | contig 11202 bp, 8 predicted proteins | sample MGYA00511103_ERZ779645 | MGnify/ENA primary metagenome ERZ779645 (study PRJEB29588, sample SAMEA2158521) | human gut metagenome | biome: human gut; feature: human-associated habitat; material: faeces | place: Denmark | collected 2008/2010 ...
GCCGTCGATCTTTTTATCTCTTACCAGCGCGGCGATGTTCTCGATCAGGCGCGCCTTGTTTACCATGTACGGGATCTCGGTTACGATGATCTCGCTCTTTCCGTTCGGCAGTGTCTCGATGTTTGATACCGCACGAACACGGATTTTACCGCGGCCGGTACGGTAGGCCTCGTCGATGCCGCGGGTGCCGAGGATTTCTGCTCCGGTCGGGAAGTCAGGGCCTTTTACAATGCCGAGAATCTCCTCGAGATCTGTCGTACGGTCCTCCTCGATGATATTATCAATAATTTTTACAATAGCACTTACCACCTCGCGCAGATTGTGCGGCGGGATGTTCGTTGCCATACCAACTGCGATACCGGAGGTTCCGTTCACCAGAAGGTTCGGGTAACGGGCCGGCATCACAACAGGCTCTTTTTCCGTTTCATCAAAGTTCGGAGCGAAGTCTACGGTATCTTTGTTGATATCCGCCAGCATCTCCATCGAGATTTTACTTAAACGTGCCTCGGTGTATCGCATGGCCGCAGCACCATCGCCGTCCACGGAACCGAAGTTTCCATGACCGTCCACCATCGGATAACGGGTAGCCCAGTCCTGCGCCATATTAACAAGTGCTCCGTAGATAGAGCTGTCGCCGTGCGGGTGATATTTACCCATCGTATCACCGACGATACGCGCGCACTTACGGTGCGGCTTATCCGGCGTATTGTTCAGTTCACTCATGGAGTACAGAATACGTCTCTGTACCGGCTTTAAGCCATCGCGGACGTCTGGAAGTGCACGGGATGCAATTACGCTCATCGCGTAGTTGATGTAGGATTCCTCCATCGTGTCTTTCAGATCGACCTCGTGAATTTTATCAAAAACATTATCTTCCATCTTTTCCTCCACTTCAGTTCACAGGACTTTTTAGATATCCAGGTTGTTTGCGTATTTTGCTCTCTCTTCGATAAAGTCACGGCGCGGTTCTACCTTGTCGCCCATGAGCGTATTGAAGGTAAGATCAATTTCAGAAGAATACTCTTCATCGAACACAACGCGGCGCAGAACACGGCGTTCCGGGTCCATGGTGGTCTCCCAGAGCTGCTCCGCATCCATCTCTCCCAGTCCTTTGTAACGCTGGATCTTATTATCTCCGCGTCCGATCTCATTGAGGATCTGATTCATCTGATCGTCGTCGTATGCGTACCATACTTTTTTGTTTTTCTCAATCTTGAACAGCGGCGGCTGTGCCAGGTAAACGTGGCCCTGTTTGATCAGCTCCGGCATGAAGCGGTACAGGAACGTCAGCATCAGTGTGTCGATGTGCGCGCCGTCGACATCGGCATCGGTCATGATGATGATCTTGTCGTAGCGCAGTTTGGTGATATCGAAATCGTCGTGGATTCCGGTTCCGAATGCCGTAATCATCGCTTTGATCTCGGCATTGGCATAAATTTTATCGAGACGTGCTTTCTCTACATTCAGGATTTTTCCACGCAGAGGCAGGATCGCCTGCGTTGCACGGCTTCTCGCGGATTTTGCGGAACCGCCCGCGGAATCTCCCTCGACCAGGAAGATCTCACAGTTTTTTGGATCCTTGTCGGTGCAGTCTGCCAGTTTTCCAGGCAGGGACATACCGTCCAGTGCGGATTTTCTTCTCGTCAGGTCACGCGCTTTTCTTGCAGCCTCTCTCGCACGCTGGGAAAGCAGGGACTTTTCAACGATCGTTTTTGCAACAGCCGGGTTCTGCTCCAGAAACAGCTCGAGCTGGGTGCTCACGATATTGTCGACTGCTCCTCTCGCCTCGCTGTTTCCAAGTTTCTGCTTTGTCTGGCCCTCGAACTGCGGCTCCTCGATTTTGATGCTGACAATCGTCATACCCTCGCGGATATCCTCTCCGGTCAGGTTCGGTTCGCTGTCTTTTAACAGTTTATTTGCTCTTGCATATTCATTAAAGGTTTTCGTCAGTGCATTCCGGAAGCCCACGATATGGGTACCGCCCTCCGGCGTCGTAATGTTGTTGACGAAACCGTACGTATTTTCCTGATAGGAATCGTTGTGCTGCATCGCAACCTCAACGAGAACGCCGTCTCTTTCTCCCTCGCAGTAGATGATGTCCGGGTAGAGCGCCGTTTTGCTCTTGTTCAGGTAGCTGACAAACTCTTTGATACCGCCCTCGTAGTGGAATGCTTTTTCCACTACCGGATCCGTGCGCAGATCGCGCAGAACAATGCGCAGTCCCTTGGTCAGAAATGCGGTCTCGCGGAGTCTTGTTTTTAAAACGTCGTAATCATAAACCGTCTCCTCGAACATCGTGTCATCCGGCAGGAAACGGACCTCGGTACCTGTTTTTTCGATCGGACAGGTATCGATGACCTCCAGCTTATTCATGGTTTTTCCGCGCTCATACCGCTGGAAGTAAACCTTTCCATCGTGATAAACGCGCACCTCAAGCCAGTTGGACAGCGCATTTACAACGGATGCACCAACGCCGTGCAGACCGCCGGATACCTTGTACCCTCCGCCGCCGAACTTTCCGCCTGCGTGCAGCACCGTAAAGACAACCTCAACGGCCGGAAGGCCCGACTTATGATTGATGCCGACCGGAATACCCCGGCCGTCGTCGATGACGGTGATGGAGTTGTCCGGGTTAATCGTAACGTCAATATTTTTGCAGTATCCTGCCAGTGCCTCGTCTACCGAGTTGTCGACAATCTCATAGACCAGATGGTGAAGTCCCCGTGCGGAGGTACTGCCGATATACATACCTGGGCGCTTCCGTACGGCTTCCAGACCCTCCAGAATCTGAATCTGGTCTGCACCATACTCTGTCTTTTCCATGTTCTCTGTACTCATTTAGATTCCTCCTGTTTCTTTGTGAAACACAGATCCCTCGACCACCTGGAATACGCTGTTTGCCTCAAAATGATTTTCGACAAACTCGTCCAGTCCGGTACAGGTAATCAGTGTCTGTATGCTGTGAATGCTCTGCAGAAGATAATTCTGCCGGCTGCCGTCCAGCTCCGACAAAACATCATCCAGCAGTAAAACCGGTGTATCGTGAATTTCCTCCTCGACCAGACGGATCTCCGCCAGTTTCAGCGAAAGCGCCGCCGTCCTCTGCTGCCCCTGGGAACCGTATTTACGGATATCAATGTCGTTGACCCGCACACAGAAATCGTCCCGGTGCGGCCCGGTGTAGGACTGTCCGAAACGCAGATCACGCTCTCTTCCGGCTTTTAACTCTTCGGAAAACGCTTCCTCGGACACATTCGGTTCATAAGTAATCAGAATCTGCTCCTTTCCTCCGGTCAGATTCTGATGGATCTCGGATAAAATATCATTCAGGCGGCTGATAAACTTTTTCCGCTCGGAAATAATGCTTGTTCCATAGCGGACCATCTGCTCATCCCAGATCTCGAGCGTATCCGCCATTCTGCCGGAAAACGAAATCTCTTTAAGCAGCTTGTTTCTCTGCGCCACCACTTTATTATAATTGGCAAGCTCGATCATGTATAGTCTTGACAATTGACAAATTTCGCTATCCAGGAAACGCCGGCGCTCCGCAGGACCATTTTTGATGATATTCAGGTCCTCCGGAGAGAAAAACACAATATTTACAATGCCAAAAAGTTCCGACGCTTTGCGGATCGGAACTCCATCGATGGCGATTCCCTTGGATTTATTTTTTTTCAGATGCATATCGATTTTATGCGTGCTGCCGTTCCGCTCCACCATCATCCGGATATGGGCTTCCTCCCGGTCAAACTGGATGATTTCGCGGTCCTTGCTGCCACGGTGCGATTTTGTCGTACCCGCGAGATATAAAGCCTCGAGAATATTCGTCTTTCCCTGGGCATTGTCGCCGTAGAGAATATTCGTTCCGGGGCTGATATTTATGCATAAACTCTCATAATTCCGATAGTTCTTCAGTTCTAAAGATTTGATATACATGAGCACTCGTCCGTGAAAAATCAGCTTAAGTTTTTAAGCCTTATTTTTTAATTTGTATCTCATTTCCATTGTAGCAGACAACATCTCCGTCATAGAGCTTGCGGCCGCGGCGGGTATCTACTTCACCGTTTACGGTCACTTCGCCATCCTTGATGACGAGCTTTGCTTCCACGCCGTCTTCTACCAGAGCCGCAGCTTTTAATGCCTGGCCCAGTTTGATGTAATCTTCACGCAGCGTAATAATTTCCATTTTTTCCTCCTGCACTGCCGTGCCTTTTCCTCACGTAAGTTCGCAGTTTTCAACCTGTGTGGCTGTAAAACCGCTGAAAGTTCTTTCAGAAAAGGTTCCGGCAGATTTCAAACTTATGTGACTTATCTCACGGAATTGAAGTTTACCGGCAGAATCAGATAGATATAGCTCTCTTCTTCGTTCCGGATAAAACATGGAGCCTTCGGGTTGACCAGATAAATCGAAATTTCCTCGTCGTCAATAACACGAAGTGCATCGATCAGGAATTTCGGGTTAAAACCGATCATAATATCCTTGCCTTCTTTGTTGATATCGATCTCTTCTTTCATGGAACCCATCGCGGAGTTGATCTGCAGTTCCATCGCTCCATCCTGGATGTCGATGATGATCGGTTTTTTGTCGCCTTCTTTGACAAGAAGCGTCGCACGGTCGATACAGCTTAAGAATTCTTTTTTGTTGATCGTCACTTTTGTCTCATAATCACTCGAAAGCATCTGGTCGATGCGGAAATATTCACCGTCGATCAGTCTGGAAACGACCGTTGTATCATCGAACTTGAACATAATGTGGTTTTCCGAGAAGTAAATATCAATCTGATCATCCATCTCGCCGGACAGAATTTTGCTGATTTCGTTCAGGGTTTTTCCCGGAACAACGACTTTTCGGTCCGGATACGAATCTTTCAGCTCAATTCTGCGGATCGCAATACGGTGTCCATCCAGAGATACGACGCGAAGTGTGTTATCTTTGATTTCAAAAAGCTCACCGGTCATCAGTTTGTTGTTCTCATTGGCTGCAATGGAGAAAATGGTCTGACGGATCAGTTCTTTTAAGGTGAACTGGGAAATGGAAACACAATCGGAAGTTTCGAGAATCGGCAGATAGGAAAAATCTTCTCCTGACTGTCCCGGAATGTTGAATTTTGCTTTTTCACACGTAATCGTGGTTACCAGATTTTCATCTGTTTCTATTGTAACCTGATTATCCGGAAGTTTTCTTACGATCTCAGAAAAAATCTTTGCATCCAGAGCAACAATACCGCGTTCCAGAATCATACCTGTGACGATGGTTTCGATTCCGAGTTCCATATCGTTGGAGGTAAATTTGATCACGTTGGAAGATGCATCAATCAGAATGCATTCCAGAATCGGCATGGTTGTTTTACCGGAGACAGCTTTCATAGCGATACCAACGCTTTTTACAAGGTCTGCTTTGTCAAACACTAATTTCATAATTGTGGATAACTCTCCTTTCCTCACTGTTTGGTGAGTCTGCTTATAAAGAAAAAATATAGTAAAAATCCGTAGTCTTAGTCGTAGGGGTTGTGGATATGTGGAAAACCCCGTCAAGAATGCGGAAATACTGGAAAAATCGATCTGTATAACTCTGTGAATAATCGAACGTGAACCTGTGTATGAAATGTTGATAACTTCAGGCCCCAAATTTGTCCACAATTCATCCACAGGCTTTCCACATCGGTTTGTGTATAAATAAGGGCCTGTCAACCGATGAGTTTCTTCTTATATAAATGTAAATCGGTTTTAACCGTTTTGACAGAGTTACAAAGGCTCCGCCTATTTCGACGGGTTGATCTTCTTCTTTAAGATGTCTACCGTGTTGCGGACACTGTCTTTAGCACTCATTTCCTTTTCGATCTTCTCAATGCCGTGCATGACAGTGGTATGATCGCGGTCGCCCATCATTTTTCCGATTCCGGTCAGCGGGGCATCGAGCATTTCGCGGCACAGATACATTGCGATCTGGCGCGGGAATACGATTTTGCTGCTCCGCTTGCTGCCGACAATGTCGGACGGCGTAATATCGAAGTGATCTGCAACGGTGTCGATGATAAATTCCGGCGTGATCACCTTCTTCTCGTTCGGGGAGATGATGTCGCGCAGCACCTGCTCTGCAAGATCAATGTTGATTTCACGTTTTTCAAGGTTTGCGTATGCAATGATTTTGTTGAGAGCGCCTTCCAACTCACGGATGTTCGATTTAATATTGGAAGCGATGTATTCGATCACATCGTCGCTGACGGAATAGCCGTCTAATTCCTGTTTCTTTCGGAGAATGGCGATTCGCGTCTCATAATCCGGGCTCTGGATGTCGGCAAGGAGTCCCCATTCGAAACGGGAACGGATGCGGTCTTCCAGGATATCCATGTCTTTCGGGGGACGATCCGAAGAAAGGATGATCTGTTTGTTGGCGCCGTGCAGCGTATTGAAGGTATGGAAAAACTCTTCCTGCGTGGATTCCTTTCCTATAATAAACTGCACATCATCGATGAGAAGTACGTCGATATTGCGGTATTTCTCACGGAATTTGGTCATTGCGGTGTTGTTGCTGTTTCGGATAGCCTCGATGACTTCATTGGTAAATTCTTCACTCGTTACGTAGAGAATCCGCGAAGACGGGTTCTTCTGAAGAATAAAATGTGCGATCGAGTGCATCAGATGGGTTTTGCCCAGTCCAACACCACCGTATAAAAACAGCGGATTGTAGATTTCTCCCGGGGATTCGGCCACGGCGAGAGAAGCTGCATGGGCAAATTTGTTATTGCTGCCGACCACGAAGGTATCAAAGGTATACTTTGGATTCAGGTTCGGCACATAGAGATTTTTCTGGACGGGAGCAGGCGCTTTTTCCTGTTTCACTTCTTCCGGAAGAATAAAGCGGATCTCATAGTTGACACCTGTGATTTCCGCGATTGCCACTTTAATAGGAAGAGTATATTTTTTGCTCACGTAATCGAGACCCATTTTTTCGGATGGAACCAGGATTGTGATCAGATTGTCCTCAACCGAATGGATCGTAAGTGGTTCAATCCATGTAGTAAAGGAGATCTCAGATAATTCGTGCTCGTCCCGCACTCTCTGCAGTATTTCTTTCCATTTATCTTGTACGATTTCCATGCTTTTTCTGTCGCTCCGCTTCTATAATCATTGCTTTTTGGGGATAACTTCTGTCTGGAAAACGAAATTTTCCCCGAATAGTCGCATTTTTACTTCTATATGATATAATAAAATGCCGTTTTATTCAACCCAAAAATGTGGATAATTATTTTTTTATCCACAGAATGTGTAAAAAATTTTCCTGTTGATGAAATGGAGGATAGTTTGTGGATAACAGGGAATCTTATGTTGATAAAATTGTGGATAGAGGGCTGGAAAAACCGAAATGTGTAAAGTCTGGAAAACTTATATACACATTATACATGGCGTAAATACTGGAAAAATTGGAAATGCCCACAGGTTGTACACAGCAAAACCGAAAGTTATCCACAAGGTTATCCACAGATTGTGGATAATGTTGATTACGGTTACAAGATATCGTGTGGAAAGCACAAAAATCGAACTGGTATTTGTACGCGTGCGGCGGACAGTGTGGATAAGTTGTGGATAAACCGAAAATCAGCACACGGAAGGCACGGGCAGCGGCAGACCGGAAAACCGCGTCAGAGCGGCATTTTTTCCGAAAAAAACTGCGAAAATTATTGATTTTAGGGTTGACGAAATGGGGGTTTATGAATATAATTGAAATGATGTTTTCTGTCATACATGTAGTGAAATACTGCCTTGCAGGCAGTTATTGATTAGAATTTAAAGGAGGTGCCTTATCTTATGAAAATGACATTTCAGCCGAAAAAAAGATCCAGAGCTAAAGTTCACGGATTCAGAGCAAGAATGAGCACAAAAGGTGGAAGAAAAGTTTTAGCTGCAAGAAGATTAAAAGGAAGAAAAAAATTATCAGCATAAAACCAAAGGCCGCATAAAATTTATGTGGTCTTTTCTTCTATCTAAAGCTATTCAATGAAAAGAAAATTTAGACAAATCATGAAGGAAAGAATGGATTCATGAAATATTCGGAAAGCCTGAAAAAAAACAGAGATTTTCAGCTGGTTTATAAGCAGGGAACATCGTTTGCAAACCGATTTCTGGTCATGTATGTGAAGAAAAATCAGCTGGGACGGAACCGGATTGGAATTTCAGTAAGTAAAAAGGTGGGAAACAGCGTTGTGCGCCACCATCTGGCGAGACTGATCCGGGAGAGTTATCGTCTGCATGAAGAGGAATTTCAGTGTGGAATGGATGTAGTTGTGATCGCAAGAGTTAATGCAAAAAACTGTACGTATTTCGAGATAGAGGGAGCACTTTTGCATCTGGGAAAACTACATCATATATTAAAGGAAACAGAAAAATGAAGACGGTATTGATAAAAGGTATCCGGTTTTATCAGAAGTACCTGTCTCCTCTGAAGAGGGTGCACTGCCCTTATACGCCGACCTGCTCGCAGTACGGGCTGGAAGCGATTCAGAAATATGGTGCTTTCAAAGGAAGTCTGCTGGCATTATGGAGAATACTGAGATGTAACCCGTTTTCACACGGAGGTTACGACCCTGTGCCGTAGATAAATAAGGAGGAAAAGACGTTTTGGATATCGTACTGAGTAAGTCAACGTGGCCGATTATCGGGTGGGTATGCCAGATCCTCGGCTGGCTGATCAATGGAATTTATTTTTGCCTGGAAAAAATTGGAATTCCGAACATCGGTATTGCGATTATTCTGTATACGATTATCATTTATCTCGTTCTGACGCCGCTTCAGATCAAGCAGCAGAAGATGTCGAAGATGATGAGCGTAATGCAGCCGGATCTGCAGAGAATTGAAAAGAAATATCAGAACAAAAAAGACCAGGCTTCTCAGATGAAAAAATCTGAAGAAACCATGGCAGTTTATCAGAAATACGGTGTCTCCCCGACAGGAAGCTGCAGTACACTGCTGGTTCAGATGCCGATTCTGCTTGCACTGTACCAGGTTATCTATCATATTCCGGGATATATCGGAAGTGTCCGCAATGTATTCCAGGGACTGACAACACAGATGATGGGTGTATCAGGATATTCTGACATCCTGACACAGTTTATCACAGATAACCGTGTTACCATGTACAGTAAAGTAAGTGAAACATTAACCGAAAATAACCTTCTGGACATGTTTTATGTGCTGAAACCGTCCCAGTGGACGAAGCTGGCCGATATCAGCGAGTTCTCCGGTATTGCGGATACCATTACAAAAACCGCCGCGGAGTCCAAGCATATCAACATGTTCCTTGGATTTAATATCACACAGTCTCCGATGGATGTCATCCGCGAGGGTATGGCAAACGGATCTGCTCTTCTGATTGTAGGAGCAATTCTGGTGCCGGTTCTGGCATGGTTTACCCAGTGGCTGAACTACAAGCTGATGCCGCAGGCACCATCTTCCAACAACGGAAATAAGACAGCAAATTCCATGGAAAATTCCATGAAGACCATGAACACGGTAATGCCTGTTTTCTCCGCATTTATGTGTTTATCGTTCTCCATCGGTATTGGTATTTACTGGATTGCAGGTGCGCTTGTTCGAAGCGTACAGCAGATTGTGATCAACCGTCATATGTCCTCGATTGACATGGATGAGGTGATCCGCAAAAATCAGGAAAAAGCGGCCAAGAAGAGAGAAAAAGCCGGCCTTCCGCCGCAGAAAATCACACAGGCTGCAACGCAGAGTGTGCGTAATATTCAGGTACAGGAGAACGAAGAGCCGTCTGCTGAGGAAAAAGAGGCAGCAAGAAAGGCTTCGACTGAGTATTACAACAGTAATCAGGAATACCGCGCCGGAAGCATCGCTGCGAAAGCAAACATGGTAAAACAGTTTGATGAAAAGAACAGCAAAAAGAAAAAATAGGGGGTAAATCTTTATGGAGTTTATCGAAGTATCCGCAAAAACAGTGGACGACGCTATTACAAAAGCCTGCATTGAGCTTCAGGCTGCCAGCGATAAACTGGAGATCCAGGTCATCAGCGAAGGCAGTTCCGGATTCTTTGGAATCGGAAGTAAACCGGCTGTGATTCGTGCCGCTGTAAAAGCCGCACCGGAAAAAGAACCGGAAGCACCCCAGAAACCAGAGAAAAAAGAGGCAGCTCCTGCACCGGTAAAGGAAGCGCCGAAAAAAGAAGCTGTAAAGAAAGAAACGGAAAGAAAATCTGCTCCGCGTCAGGCAGAAACTGCAAGACGCTCCGAGCCAAGAGAAGAGCGTGAAGTAGTTCAGAGAACAGACGAGGAAATCGCCCAGATCAAGGCAACGGCACTTGAGTTCTTAAGCGGTGTATTCAAAGCCATGGAGCTCCCGGTTGAGATCCAGATGGAGTATAATGCCGAGAACGGTTCTCTTGAAGTTGATTTTGCCGGTGAGGATATGGGTATCCTGATCGGAAAAAGAGGACAGACACTGGATTCCCTTCAGTATCTGACCAGCCTTGTGGTCAACAAAGAGCAGAAGGATTACGTTCGTGTCAAACTTGATACGGAGAACTACCGCAAACGCAGAAAAGAAACACTGGAAAATCTGGCAAGAAACATCGCTTACAAAGTGAAAAAGACCAGAAGACCGGTTTCTCTGGAGCCAATGAATCCTTACGAGAGAAGAATCATCCACTCTGCACTGCAGGGAAATAAATTCGTGGAGACCTACAGCGAGGGCAGCGAGCCATACCGCCACGTAGTTGTAGCGCCGAAACGATAAGAAAGCGTAAAAAATATGCAAAAAGACGGTACCTGTGTAAAATACGGGGTACCGTCTTTTCTGGTTTTCTGCTAAAATGGAACTATTCAGAGCCATGCGAAAGGAAAGAAAAAATGTGGATCTGAATACTGGGATCCCCAAAAAGAGAGGTTTTAGAAAGGACTGGAAACAATGGCAGGATTTCATTTGGATGATACAATTGCCGCAGTGTCCACAGCGATGGCGCCGGCGGGAATTGGTATTGTAAGAATCAGCGGAAACGATGCATTCGAAGTGGCGGATCGCGTATTCCGTGCAAAAAAAGAAGGAAAAAAGCTTTCCGCGGTCAAATCCCATACGATTCATTATGGATGGATTACCGAAGGGGAGGAAGTGATTGATGAGGTCCTTGTCATGGTAATGAAAGGACCGAAAACATATACAGGTGAAAATACCGTCGAGATCGACTG
>ERZ779645.1386-NODE-1386-length-11162-cov-2.117043_pt1 | contig 11162 bp, 8 predicted proteins | sample MGYA00511103_ERZ779645 | MGnify/ENA primary metagenome ERZ779645 (study PRJEB29588, sample SAMEA2158521) | human gut metagenome | biome: human gut; feature: human-associated habitat; material: faeces | place: Denmark | collected 2008/2010 ...
TCGATTGAAAGTGAAAGTGGTGTTACATCAAGAAGAAGGATATCACCAGCACCTGCATCACCAGCTAACTTACCACCCTGGATAGAAGCACCGATTGCTACGCACTCATCAGGGTTAAGAGACTTGCTTGGCTCTTTTCCTGTCATCTGCTTTACCTTGTCCTGTACGGCCGGAATACGTGTAGAACCACCTACAAGTAATACCTGTCCAAGGTCTGCATTTGTAACGCCTGCATCCTTCATAGCGTTCTGTACTGGGATTGCTGTTCTCTCTACGAGGTCATGTGTCAGCTCATCGAATTTAGCTCTTGTAAGAGTCATATCGAAATGCTTTGGTCCCTCTGCTGTAGCTGTGATGAATGGAAGGTTAATGTTTGTAGTAGTAGCTGAAGACAGCTCCTTCTTTGCCTTCTCAGCAGCTTCCTTTAATCTCTGGAGTGCCATCTTGTCTGTAGAAAGATCAACACCCTCTGCCTTCTTGAACTCGTCAATCATCCACTGTGTTACCTTGTTATCGAAATCATCACCACCAAGGTGTGTATCACCGTTTGTAGATAATACTTCAATGACTCCGTCACCAATCTCGATGATAGATACATCAAATGTACCACCACCAAGGTCATAAACCATAATCTTCTGTTCTTTCTCATTATCAAGACCATAAGCAAGTGCTGCTGCTGTAGGCTCGTTGATGATACGCTTTACATCAAGACCTGCAATCTTGCCGGCATCCTTTGTAGCCTGACGCTGAGCATCGTTGAAGTAAGCAGGTACTGTGATAACTGCCTCTGTAACCTTCTCACCGAGGTATCCCTCTGCATCAGCCTTTAACTTCTGAAGTACCATAGCTGAAATCTGCTGTGGGCTGTAGCTCTTATCATCAATCTGTACCTTGTAATCTGTACCCATATGTCTCTTGATAGAAGAAATTGTCTTCTCAGCATTTGTAACTGCCTGACGCTTTGCAGGCTCACCGATAAGTCTCTCTCCTGTCTTTGTGAAAGCAACTACTGAAGGAGTGGTTCTTGCACCCTCCTGGTTTGCTATAACTGTAGGTTTTCCACCTTCCATAACTGCTACGCAGCTGTTTGTTGTTCCTAAATCAATACCAATGATTTTGCCCATTTTATTTTCCTCCTATTAAATATAGTGTTTTTACATGTTTAATATATTTGTAACCATCCGTTGTCCCACATGAATCCCTTAAATGCTGTCTGCATTCATATAAATCTGATTCACTGTCATGCCGGATAGATGTACACATCATTACTGTACTACCGATACCATGCTGTGACGTACCACTGAATCCTTGTACATATAGCCCTTCTGAAGCTCCTGTGCTACGGTGCCTGACTCAAGTTCATCATTTTCAACCTGCATCACTGCATTGTGGAAATCAGGATCAAACTCCTGTCCTACACACTCTATTGGCTTTACACCTGCAGCATCAAGCTCTGTGAGCATCTGCTTGTAGACCTTATCCATACCTGTGATAAAAGGATCATCCTTCTTATCATCCGGTACTGCTGCAAGACCTCTCTCGAAATTGTCGATTACAGGAAGGATTTTCTCAACTATTGTCTTTGCTCCCATGTCAAACATCTGGGATTTTTCCTTCTCACTTCTCTTGCGGAAGTTCTCGAACTCTGCCATCTGTCTTTTCAGACGGTCGTTAAGTTCTTCAATCTGCTCGTCCTTCTTGTCTTTTTTCTTTTTCTTGAAGAGACCTTTCTTTTCATCTGACTTATCATCTGCTTTTGCATCTGCATCAGCTAAAGCATCATCATCTGATTCAGTTTCATTCATATCTGTATCTTTTGCTTCTTCTGCTGCCTGAGTGCTTTCCTCATCAGCTCCTTCAATCTCTATCTCTTCTGCTTTGTTTTCTGCAGTCTCATTGTCGATTGCTTCTTTTTTAATATCCTCTGGCATTTTTGACCACCTTCCTATGTTTCATCCTCAGACTTCTTATAAATTCCATCTAACTGGGATTTAAGAGTCTTTAGATTATCCATTACTTTTTCATAATCCATACGCTTTGGTCCGACAATTCCTATCGTGCCCTTTACGCCCTCACCCAGATCATATGTCGCAGTGACAACGCTGCAGTCCTTCATGGTCTGGATCGGAGATTCATTTCCTATATAAACCTGAATACCTGTTCCATTGTCCTTCTTCTCGGAATCGGATAGGGATTCAGTAACAAGGCTTGCTAGCTCTTCCTTTTCCTCAAATGCTGACAAAAGTGTCGCTGCATTATTGGAATCCGAAAGCTCAGGATACTTCAGAATATTTGTCGCTCCGCTGGTGTAAATCTTAAGATCCTCACTCTCAGCGAAGGTCTGTGCCAATGCATCAATCACATCAGAGACAATTCCTGAATGAATACCAGCGCGTTCCTTTATGCTTGCAATGTTTCCAAGATTAATCTCGTTCATTGCGAGTCCGTTTAATGAGGTGTTAAGCAGAATGTTGAGCTTAAGTATCGTCTCATTGTCAAGCGGCTCATATAAATCAAGCATCTTGTTTCTGACCATATTATTGTTCATAACAATTACTGCAAGCAGGTGCTGGTCGTCAACCTGTGAAAGCTGGATGAATTTCACCTTGTTGTGATTGACATCCGGTGCAGAAACAAGTGTGGCATAATTGGTATTGTTTGCAAGTACCTTTGCCGCCTGCTTTAACACCTGCTCCATCTTCTCGGTATTTTCAATGACCAGCTCCTTCATATCAGAAAGCTCTTTTTCCTTCTTATCATTGGTCTCTATAAGATGGTCTACATATAATCTGTAACCCTTATCCGAAGGAATTCTTCCTGCTGAGGTATGTGGCTGTACTATATAGCCCATCTCCTCTAAGTCGCTCATCTCATTTCTGATTGTTGCCGAGCTCAGATTAAGATCTGTATATTTTGAAATTGTACGTGAGCCAACCGGCTCTCCTGTGGCGAGATAATTGCGGATGATCGCATCCAGTATGGTAAGCTGTCTCTCGCTCAATTCTAGTTCTTTGTTTTCATTTTCCATTGGTCACACGCTCCATCTGAAGTATGCTTTTAATTTGTTAGCACTCTGTATTTTGGAGTGCTAATTTTTTATCTGTACATAACATACCACCACCTATTAGCAATGTCAACCCTTGAGTGCTAATTTTTTTAAAGTAATTTTTAAAACCCTTGATTTTACAGGGTTTTCAGGCTTTATTAATTTTCTATTAACTAGATTTTGGCGTTTACTGTACCATTACTGTACCATTTTTTTCATTTCATGCTTAGCATCAAATGATACAAAAAAGCAGTCGATCCTAAATGTGAAAGACTGCTTTATATCATATTTCTTATTGCTTTGTGTGTATATTTAGCTGATTGTCTATATCCCGTCCTGCATACATTACTCTAAGTATTGTTACAACCATTCAAAAATTCCTCTCAAATCACTATCAGCCTGTTCTGATACTTCTATTTCATATATCATAAGCCATAATCTTTGCGAATATCAGAAAAGGCTTTCTTAGCATTTTTTGTCCGTCCAGCCTGCATATCCGCATATCCCTTCTCTAATTCTTCATTGAACTCTACCTCTGATAATGCGCTGATATCAACAGGTCTGGCAGATGGTATTTTTACTTCAAACGGAAGACCTCTCTGTAAGATAATCTGCATATAAAACATCTCCTTCCTGCCATATTTTTATGTTATGCAAAACCTCCGAACGGCTTTAGGCCATAAATCAGTTATTATTATTCCTAATCAAAATCTGTATGATTTTATCATAATTTTCCGGTCTGTGTGGAAACGTACAATCTGTGCATACCTTGATTTTTTTGCCATTCTTCTCTATGTAGGTCTTACTTCCGGGACAGTTTGGCATACTATACATGGGACAATAACAAAACAGACAATTAAAGTCATCCGAAAGTCCCTTGTGACACGGAAAATATTTGCAATCTGTGTTTTTAAAGTATTTATAAGAGTTTTCCATTTTTATTCCTTCTATATTCATATGCTTTTCTCACAAGGCTCTCTGCAAAATGCGGATTTGACGGATAATACAGGTGCGGAAATCCAAGCCAGTAATTATCATGGCTTATCACGCAGTCGTAGCTTCTGCCTGTGGCCGGCTTGGTCGCAATACAATCAGCTCCGTTATCGGTGCTGTCGTAATAATGAAATTCATGCGCCTTTATTTTTTCATTTAGCGGTAGAAAATTGCTATACTTTTCCGCAAGCTCAATATATCCGAACCTGACCAGCTTTCCCTTAAAATGACACCCACCATCCAGTGCCCCCACAAGCTTCGACTTATTCATATCATTTTGTATATCTGCTTTATTTTGTACATCAGCCTTGTTTTGCTCCTCTGTATCATCACAGATGTTACGGATATATGTGTGAAGATACATAAATCCTCCACACTCTGCAACCGTCGGCATTCCGGCTCTAAAAGCTTTTTTTATGGCATTCAGCATAGATACGTTTTTACTCAGTTCCTTTGCATACAGCTCCGGATAACCCCCTCCAAGCAGCATTGCATCACAATCCTCTGGAAGGCTGGTATCGTGAAGCGGTGAAAAATACTGTAATTTTGCACCGCATTTTTCGAGCATTCTTAGGTTATCTTCATAGTAAAAACAAAAGGCTTCGTCCATGGCAACAGCTATATTTACGGTATTATTTTGGTCTTGAAGCCTCATCAGCTCTGCATTTTTTAAGGTTTGACGCTTATCTTTATCTGCATTTTCGCTGTCACTAATTTCATCTGCCGCTTCTGCTATATCTATAAACAAATCCATATCTATTGTCTTTTTTAGCCTGTCGGCAGTTTCATTGAGCTGTTTTTTTATATCTGAAAGCTCATCCGGCATGACAAGCCCCAGATGTCTGCTTGAAAGCCCGATATCCTTCTGTTCCGGGAAATACCCGACTACTTTTACAGAAAGTTCCTTCTCTATCAGAGGCTTTATGATGTCATAATAGCCCTTCGACATCCGATTGAGCAGAACCCCCTTAATCAAGTGATGCGTGTCATACTGCAAAAAACCGGCTATAAGAGCAAGCACTGACTTTCCCATGCCCTTTGCGTCCACCACGAGTATTATCGGAGTCTGCGTCACCTTTGCCAGATGGTATGACGAACCCTGCTCATATATTCCGCCAAGCCCGTCATATAATCCCATCACGCCCTCAAGCACCGCAAAATCACCGTCGGCTCTTTCATCTAAGAAAAGCTGCACTGTTGTCTTTTCGTCCGTAAAAAACGTATCGAGGTTTTTGGATGGTACGCCAAGCACCTTTTTGTGAAACATCGGGTCAATATAATCCGGTCCGCACTTATATGATGATACGTTTTTTCCGCTGTCCTTTAAAAGCTGCAGTAAAGCGCAGGTTATCATTGTTTTTCCACTGCCGCTTTTGGGTGCGGCTATCATAAAACGATTTATTTTCATGTTTTCATCCTTTATTTCATCATATACCTTAAAAATATCAGCCTTTAATGCTTTATTTTCGATGTTTTAATATAGAGGTGCAACATAAAAAGCTCCTGTTAAAATTCAAACGAACATATCCACACCGGATTTTCTGCCTGCATCAGATGGTAATGTCCTATCTGCTTTGAGCGGCTGACCTGCAGCTGCACGATATCTTCATTTTTCACATCATATGCCGACAATATTTCCTTTATCTCACAAATTGTTTCCATGGAAATTGCATTTATCACTATACGGATATGTGGATTTTTTACTTTAAGAGCCTCTATTATTTCCTTTAGATTGCCACTGCTGCCTCCGATAAATGCGTGTGTCGGCACCGGAAGAGTGTCCATTCCGTCAGGAGCCTTTGCATTTATCACATGGATATTTTCAAGTCCATGCTTTTCTTTATTTTGTGTGATAAGCTGCACGGCATTTTCCTTCTGCTCGATGGCATAGACCTCCATATCATCGGAAAGTGATGCGGCCTCTACCGCTATGGAGCCGGTTCCGCTTCCCACATCATAAAGCACTGAATCCGATTTCAAATGAAGTTTGCAGATGCTTACATGCCTTATTTCCTCTTTGGTCATCGGAACCTTTTCACGGATAAATGCTGCATCACTTAACTGCGGTGTAACATTTTTTGCAACCGGATTGGGATTTTTTATCATACAGATATACAGCCCCTCCCTTTTAAGCTTTGTGCACTCCTGTGGCGAAAGCTGCGATATGGTTTCATCCGGATATGATAGCTGGTATCCCACAGTTACCGAGCATTTTTGTAAACCATACCTTTCGTCACTGCTTAATAGGTGTCCAAGCATATTCACATCCTTTACACCTGACATCAGCATAAACGTTTTTGCATGATGACTAATCCGTGATGTGATATTAGACAGCTTTACTCCGTGGATGCTGCATATATACGCATCGCTGTAGGTTTCACCGACTGCTGCCGCCATATATGACACAGATGAAATTCCAGGAAGTATTGACACATCCGCATTTAATTTTCCTTCAGATATTTCATTTTTTATCGCCAGATACAGCTTTCTGCTTCCACTGTAAAAGCCCGTATCTCCCGAGAATAATATAAGAACATTACTGATTTTTGCAGTATCTGCACAAATTTCGTATAGATACGGAATAATCTGTTCTGCAAGATAATACGGCTTTTTGTCTATCTTCGCACTGTATTTTTCTATCATGCGGCTTGCGCCAAGTATAATATCAGCGCTTTCTATTGCATCTGAAACAGCTTTTGTCATACAAGCATCATTTCCCATTCCAATGCCGGCAAGCATGATATGAAGCTTGTTATATTTCCTATCAATATATTCACAAACAGCTTCAAATGACATTCCATCATCCTGCACGCTTTGTCCCACAATATAGACCGGAATATTTTTATTTTTTGCGGCAGCTATTTTCTCAATAAAGCCCCCGGCCGCACCGCTTTTTTTGGTGACCAGACATCTGATGTCATACTGGTCAATAAGTGCCTCATTAAGCTGTGTGCTAAACGGTCCCTGCAATGCCAGAATGTGCTTTCCTGTAATATCATTGTGCATGCACAAGCTTATGCTCTCAAGCCCCGGAAGCACGCGCACATACAATCTTTCCCTGACATCTGAGGTTTTACAATACACTGACAGCTCCTTGCTTCCTGTTGTGAGCAGTATATTTCCGTCTGTATTGCTAAGTGCCTTAGCACATGCTTCATTGTCCTCAAAATAGCGGATATTATCGTAATCTGCTGATATATCCGTATCTCTTTTAAGACGCACATATTCAATATTTTCTGATATGCTGCTATCCGCCTGATTGTCTGTAACAGCATGTGCCTCATTAAAAGCATAAACTGCCTGCTTTATATTTTCGGTAACAATGGCTGCATACGGATGGGTTGCATCCACTATGAGCTTACATTTTTGTTCCGCAAAGAAGCTTCTCATGCCTTCGCTGTCCATACGCCCCATATGAACATGCGCGAACAGATTTTCATGCAGCACGATTTCACCGTATTCTGTTGCCACGCAAACCGTATGCTCTATGCCTCTTTCACACAGATGCTCTGATAGCTTACGTCCCTCTGTTGTTCCTGCAAAAATCAGTATTTTACTCAATCTGATATCCTCTCCTTGTGACAAGCTTTCCGTCAATTATTTGTGTACCCTCATTGCCGATAAATACTGTCGTAAACATGTTGACCTGTGCACTGCGGAGTTCACCGAGAGTACAGACCGTATAGCTTGTTCCCTCACGTCCGATATTTTCGACATAGCCGCAGGCTCTATCCGGCTCTATCGCACGAAGCAGAATATCACAGGCTCTCATCAGATAGTCCTTTCTCTTGTGACTTGACGGATTGTACAGTGCTATGACAAAATCACCCTCTGCAGCAGCCACAAGACGCTTTTCAATCTTTTCCCACGGCGTGAGCAGGTCACTTAAGCTGATGGTACAAAAATCATGGTTTAATGGTGCTCCAAGCACTGCCGCACCACTGTTTGCCGCTGTAATGCCGGGTATTACCGAAAGCTCTACGTTATCGTATTCCTGCCCAATCTCATACATAAGAGAGGCCAATCCGTATATTCCGGCATCACCACTACATACAAGGGAGACTGTTTTGCCCTCAAGTGCCTTTTTAAAGCACAGGTGACATCTTTCTTTTTCCTGACGCATCGGAGTTGTCAAAAGCTCTTTTGTCTGGAATTTTTCTCCAAGCAGCTTTATATATACGGTGTATCCCACTATGACATCACTCGCTTCCAGGGCGTCAATCGCCTGCTTTGTCATCATGCTTTCAAAGCCCGGTCCCATACCTACTATGTAAATTTTATTCATGTTAATCTCCATCTCTACTAATTTTATGTAACCATGCAGCTATTTGCATTTTTTAATGATATGAGGGTCAAAAGGTATTTTGCCCCTTATTTATGATTAATCAGGATACCTTGCTGCCGCAACCGTTACCCTGTCATATTTATGTTTTTTATAGATAAGTTCTCCTGCTTCGTTACATTCCCTGCTGCATGCAAGCACTGCTGCACGCTCGCACACGTTGTCCACTCCAACATGCTCCCTGACAAACTGCGAGGCACTGAATTCTCCCTGCTCTGCCATGAGCTCATCCGCGGTATAAGTGACAAAATCTATCCTGTTTCTTTCGCAAAATTCCTTTATTCCCGGTTCATCTTTTTTCACATCTATTGATGCGATCATGTCTATATCCGAAATATCTATTTGTAGCTTTAAAAGACTTTGTCTGATTGCCCTGTCAATATTTTCAAACGCTGTATCCCTTCTGCACCCAATACCAAGTACAAATTGTGTGGGTTTTAAGTAAATACTGCCATTTTTAGGGTCCTTTACTTTTTCGCATGATACTATAATATCAGCTCCGTAAGCAGGTGGGAAGTCCACTGTTTTTATTGCATCAGCACTCATATCAGCTTCATCGAAAAATGCCTTTATAAGCTGCCTATGCTTAGCCGGGATGTGCTCCCGGTCGACCGACATAGTAACCACTTCCCCCGCCAATACCTTTGATGATACTCCGGCGATGCCATCTTTATTAACTATTGCAAGCCTGCATTTCTTTGCAAAAACATCAACTGCAAATTTATTATTGATATCAGTAGCGGTTGTTATAACAGGTGTGGCATTCATCAGTGCTGCTAATAATACAGCAAGCTCATTGGCACCTCCCACATGCCCTGAGAGAATCGGAATAACAAACTGCCCCAGCTCATCTATCACAATAACAGGACTGTCTTTAAGCTTGTTATTAACAGAAGAAGCTATAGCCCTCACTGCAATACCGCATGCCCCGATAAAAATCAGAGCCTTTTTTTCACTCATCCGTGCAGCTGTCCAGTCTGATATATTTTGTGATATGTAGCCAGTATTTCTATAATTTTCATCGGTGGAATTTTTAATATTCTCATCCGATAACCTCGAGCACTTGGTAAAAACCTCCACCTCATATGCACTTTTTTTAAGCTTATGAGCTATGTCACATGACAGCCCATAGCCCTTTTTTGTGAAGCTTACAATGCAAATTTTCATATTTTCAGTTCCCATATATTTCCCATATTTATATATTCACGCCTTTTTTCAATCGTTATCCTTTGACTCTACTGAAGCCTTGCGATACTCTGTCGAAAAATCCGGTGCGTAAAGTCTTGATTTCTCGTAATGCCGGTGAGCTATGACATCTCCCACAAGCACAATCGCTGTCTTTGTGATATTGTGCTCTCTCGCAGTCTGCTCCAGTGTAGCGACAGTGCACACGTATGCCTCCTCCTGTGGCCAGGTTGCCTTGTATACAATTGCAGCAGGTGTCTCTGCCGCATATCCTCCCTCAATAAGACTTTCCGTAAGCTTCTCTAAAAGCCCGGTGCTTAAGTAAATCGCCATGGAAGCGTGGTGTGCGGCAAAGCTTGCTATGCTCTCCTTAGGCGGCACCTTCGTGCGCCCCTCCATGCGTGTGATGATGAGCGACTGGGAAATACCGGGGAGCGTATACTCAATGTTGAGCGATGCAGCAGCGCCAAAGCACGCGCTCACGCCCGGACAGCTCTCATATGGTATTAAAAGAGAATCAAGCTCATCCATCTGCTCGCGCACTGCGCCGTATATGCTTGGCTCTCCCGTGTGCAGGCGCACAGTAATTTTTCCGTCTGCCTCAGCAGCTTTCATGACTGCGATGACCTCATCCAGTGTCATTTTTGCACTGTTATATATTTCACAGCTCTCCCCTGCATAGTCCAAAAGCTCTGGATTAACAAGCGAGCCTGCATAAATTATCACATCTGCCTTTTGTAAAAGACGCATTCCGCGTACTGTTATTAAATCTGCTGCGCCTGTTCCTGCGCCAACAAAGTAAACCATTTTTCTGCCTTTCTGCTTTTTGCAAGCTCACCAAATTCGTTTGAATACATGATACAGTCTATCTCAAGTCTGCCCTTTGCCCTCTTATCCAGATAAAAGCATATGCGCTCCATCGCATAATCCATTACCTCATACAGCCTGCCGCTTTCCTTAAGTGCCGCCAAGGTCTCCTCTGTCGTAAGGCTGTCCATAATGCGCTTTATGTATTCGGGCGCTACATCACACTTAAACGCAAATGCCGTCAAAAGCTCTATCCTGCAGTCTGCTTCCCTCGAATGAGTGTTCATGATGCCTCCTGCTACCTTTATAAGCTTTCCTATATGTCCTGTCAAAAGCATCCTCTTAAAGCCCATATCTGCTGCCATATCAATTGTTTCACCGATAAAGTTGGAGCATTTGACACTCCTGTCCAGATCATAGCCATAGCTTTCCTTCATAAAGTCAAGACCGTAATTTCCCGGAGCAACCGCCACATAATCATACCCAAACGAATATCTCTGCCTAAGCTCCACCCTTATCGTATCAATAAGAGCCTGTGAGCTCATGGGCTCAACAATACCGCTTGTGCCGAGAATTGATATACCATCAACTATCCCAAGCCTTGGATTAAAGGTCTTTTCTGCAAGCTCCTTTCCCTTTGGAACCGAGATTGTGATGTCAAGTGTCCCCTTAAAATCCAAAAGCTCACAGACCTCCCTTACCTCTTTTTCTATCATCTCACGTGGCACATGATTGATAGCCGCGTTTCCGACAGGCTGGTCTAATCCGGGTTTGGTGACTCTTCCCACT
>ERZ779645.1388-NODE-1388-length-11157-cov-2.438299_pt1 | contig 11157 bp, 9 predicted proteins | sample MGYA00511103_ERZ779645 | MGnify/ENA primary metagenome ERZ779645 (study PRJEB29588, sample SAMEA2158521) | human gut metagenome | biome: human gut; feature: human-associated habitat; material: faeces | place: Denmark | collected 2008/2010 ...
TCTTTAGCGGTTGCCCCGCCAGCAGCACACCCAGCGTCCCGAAAAGGGATTGCCCGAGGATAACCGCTAAAGTAATCACGACAATAGGTCCCGCATACTCCACAATCATGGCTGGGTCTACCATCATGCCGACCGATACGAAGAAGATGGCGCCAAACAAGTCCTTGACCGGCTTCACCAGCCGTTCTATGCTCTCCGCCTCTACCGTTTCGGCAAGAATGGAACCCATGATGAAGGCACCGAAAGCAGCCGAGAACCCCGTATGTGCAGCCATCACCACCATACCGAAACAGAGTCCGAGAGAGACTATCAGCAAGGTTTCCTCGCTCATCAGCTTCCGGCACCGCTTCAGCAATCCGGGGATGAGGTATATCCCTACGACGAACCAAAGTATCAGGAAGAACAGCAGTTTGGCAATGCTCCCCAGCATCTCCGTACCCTCAAAGTTATGGCTGACTGCCATCGTGGAGAGCATCACCATCAATACGATGGCAAGAATATCCTCCAGGATAAGCACACTGAGCACCAGCCCCGTGAACTGTTTCTTGCGCATCCCCAAATCATCAAACGCCTTATAGATAATGGTAGTGGACGACATGGCAATCATACCGCCCAGAAAGATACAGTCCATCCGTTTCCAGCCGAACCCGGTACCTACCGCCACTCCCAACAATATCATACAAAAGATGATGGTACACGCAGCAATAATCGCCGCGCCTCCCACCTTCACAATCTTCTTGAAGCTGAATTCCAATCCCAGTGCAAACAGCAGGAAGATAACGCCTATATCCGCCCAGGTCTGTATATTAGCCGTGTCCATCACTGACGGTGTATAGGCCATGTGAGGGCTGGCAAGGAATCCTGCGACTACATATCCTAACACCAGCGGTTGCTTCAATTTCTTAAAAAGCAGGGTCATAATCCCCGCACAAATCAATATCAGAGCTAAATCAGCTATCAAAGGGGCTAAATGTGACATAACACTACTTATCTATTAATCAGAGATATATAACTGCAAAACTATGCAATACATCTGCAGTGGCTCTGCAAAAGCCTTGCAGCGTCACTGCAACTGCTTTGCAGCAGCACTGCAAAAGGTATGCAGTAACTTTGCAGCAGTTGTCTGCACGATTCTACAACACTCCTTTCGAGCTTGGCAGTTCAAAGTGATAAATATCCCTCTTCACCGCCATCTTCAGCGCACGTGCCAACGCCTTGAAGATGCCCTCTATCTTATGATGTTCGTTCTGTCCTTCGGCTTTTACATTAAGATTCATCCGGGCAGCATCGCTCAAGGACTTGAAGAAATGCAGGAACATTTCCGTCGGCATATCTCCTACCTTCTCGCGCTTGAACTCGGCATCCCATACCAGCCACGGGCGTCCGCCAAAGTCGAGGCACACCTGGCAGAGACAATCGTCCATAGGAAGGGCATAGCCATAGCGTTCAATGCCCCGCTTGCTTCCTAAGGCCTGATAAAGGCAGTCGCCCAGAGCAAGGGCGGTATCTTCGATGGTGTGATGCTCGTCCACTTCAAGGTCACCTTTCACACGGATGGTGAGGTCCATGCCGCCGTGCTTGCCTATCTGTTCCAACATGTGGTCGAAGAAGCCCAGTCCGGTCGCGATGTCACAATGCCCGTCACCATCCAGATTCAAGGATACGTATATATCTGTCTCCTTGGTAGTGCGACGTACTTCCGCCGTACGCTCACCGGCAAAGAGGAATTCGGCAACCTTATCCCAATCCTTGGTGGCGAGGGCGCAGTAATCTTCAAGTCCGTCACAAGCGGCACCGCCACCTTCGGAAACGGGTTTCAATGACGCCGTGTCATCTTGCAGAAGAATGGCGCGGCAGCCCAGATTCTTTGCCAGTTCCACATCCGTAGGCCGGTCGCCAATGACGAAACTGTGGGACAAATCGTAGTCCGGGTTATCGAGGTATTTGGTAAGCATTCCGGTACGCGGCTTGCGAGTCGGTGCATTGTCGTCGGGCATGCTGCGGTCTATGCAGATGTCGTCGAAGGTGATGCCTTCGCCTTCCAATGTCTTCATCATCAGGTTGTGTGCCGGCCAAAAGGTCTCTTCCGGAAAGGAAGTTGTGCCGAGCCCATCCTGATTGGTCACCATTACAAAATCAAAATCCAGCTTGCTGCGGATGAAGCCAAGATTGCGCATCACTTTCGGATAGAACTCCAGCTTCTCCAGGGAGTCCAGCTGATAATCAATGGGCGGCTCAATGACTAAAGTCCCGTCACGGTCTATAAAAAGTAGTTTCTTCATTTTAAAGGATATTTTTTTGAGGGAATAAAGGGAGTTATCGGGAGTTAGAAGGAGTTAGAGGAGTTAGAGGAGTTAGAGCCGGTAGTTCTGCTTGCATAAGCATTACTTGTATAGAACAGCAGTATCGGCCTTTAACTCCCTTTTAATCCCTTTACCCCCCCCTTTTACTCCCTTTAACTCCTTCTACATATATTCCTTCAGCGCTTCAATCAATTTTTCATTCTCTCCTCTCGTTCCCACCGTCACCCGCAGGCAATTTCCGCAGAGTGAAACGGAGTTACGGTTGCGGACAATGATACCCTTGCCTACCAGATAATTGTAAATCTTCACGGCATCCGTCACACGGGCCAGGAAGAAATTGGCATGGGAAGGGAACATCTTCACCGTACATGGCAGTGCGGCGAACTCGGCTTCCAGATTCTCCCGTTCTTCTTTCAGTGTCTTCACCCAACGTTCTATTTCATAATAGCGGTGAAGCATTTCCACTGCCTGCTTCTGTGTCAACTGGTTCACGTTATAGGGATATTTTATCTTACTGAGGATGCCGATAATATCCGGTGAGGCAAATGCCATACCCAGACGGATGGCAGCACATCCCCATGCTTTGGAAAAGGTTTGCAGTACAATGAGATTCGGATATTGATTCAAATTTTCAAGGAAGGAAGGTGCCTCGGAGAAGTCATTGTATGCCTCGTCCAGTATCACTAACCCATCAAACCGGCGAATCAGCGTTTCAATTTCGCTACGGAGCAGGTCATTGCCGGTAGGATTGTTGGGAGAGCAGATAAAAATCAGTTTGGTATGCTCATCCGCAGCAGCCAAAAGCTTGTCGGCAGAGAACTGGAAATCCTCATCGAGCAGCACCTTGCGGTACTCCACATCATTAACGTCGGCACAGACTTGATACATGCCGTAGGTAGGGTCGATGGCCACTACATTGTCCACACGGGGTTCACAAAAAGCACGGAACACCAAATCGATAGCTTCGTCACTGCCATTCCCTAAGAAGATGGAATCGGGACTCACCTTTTTAATTTTAGACAATTCTGTCTTTAACTCCCGCTGCATGGGGTCGGGATAACGGTTGTGCGGCATGTTATAAGGATTCTCGTTTGCATCGAGAAAAACGGATGCCGCAGCACCATTATATTCATCTCGTGCTGAAGAATAAGGCTTCAGACGCCAGATATTCGGACGGGTAAGTTCTTGTAATGTTTTCACCATGTTATTTATGATTTGACAATTTACGATTAAAATTACTTTAAGCCATCAGCTCTCAATTTTCAACTTTCAATTTCCATTTCCATTTTCCAACTGCCCCAGTCTCACACTCACAGCATTCTTATGCGCATCCAGCTGTTCATTGGCAGCCATCAGCTCGATGGCAGGGCCGATGATATTTAATCCTTCCGGCTTTATCTCCTGAAAAGTTATCTTGCGGATAAAGCTGTCGAGGCTGACACCGCTGTATGCTTTGGCATAGCCGTTTGTCGGCAGGGTATGGTTTGTGCCCGAAGCATAATCTCCCGCACTCTCCGGAGTAAGAGAACCCAGGAATACGGAACCGGCATTCACGATACGTTCTGCCACGGAAAGATAATCCTCGGTTTCTATGATAAGATGTTCGGGAGCATACGCGTTGGTCAATTCAATGGCTTCTGTCATGCTGTCCACTACAATCAGTTTGCTATTGGCAAGAGACTCTTCGGCAATCTCTTTACGTGGCAGTAAGGCCAGTTGGCGTTCCACTTCCACCTTTACAGCTTGTTGCAATTCGACAGAGGTCGTAATTAATATAGCCTGACTGTCCACTCCGTGTTCTGCCTGGCTCAACAAGTCGGCGGCGACAAAAATCGGATTAGCTGTTTCGTCAGCCAAAACTTCTACTTCCGAAGGTCCTGCCGGCATATCTATCGCCACATCACGCAAGCTCACAAGCTGTTTGGCAGCCGTGACATACTGATTTCCCGGACCGAATATCTTGTAAACCTTAGGCACACTTTCCGTTCCGTATGCCATAGCGGCAATGGCTTGTATGCCGCCAGCTTTGAAAATCCGGTTGACACCTGCCACTTTTGCGGCAAACAACACAGCGGGATGTACCTTTCCGTCACGTCCCGGAGGGGTGCAGAGAACAATCTCCTTGCATCCGGCAATCCTGGCGGGAACGGCCAGCATCAGTACCGTAGAAAACAGCGGAGCCGTTCCTCCGGGGATATACAATCCCACCTTTTCTATGGCAACCGCTTTCTGCCAGCAGGTCACCCCCGGCTGAGTCTGCACTTTCTTGCCCTCAAAGCGTTGTGCGGCGTGGAAAGTCTCGATGTTCTGCTTTGCCAGGCGAATAGCTGCTTTCAAGTCTTCACTCACCAGGTTTTCCGCTTCCTGCTGTTCCTCTTCCGACACTGCCAGCGAGGCCAACACCACTTTATCAAATTTTTCTTCATAATCCAGCACAGCACGGTCTCCCTCCTCCTTCACACGGTCAATAACACTCCGCACCGTATCAAACAGATTCTCCGTATTCATCACCGGACGTTTCAGAATCTCTTGCCACTGGGATTTATCGGGATTACTAATCAATATCATAATGACATGTTTTTAAAGATTTATGCATAAACCATGATATTATTGGAGGTGTGTCAAAACTCTCTGAAGACTTTCTATTAGGCGCTGATTACGCGGATTTCACGGATTCATTTTACCGAATCCGCGCTATTTCGCGTAATTCGTACCTAATGTCGTAACATAAAGAAAGCGTTTATATACTTTTGACACATCCTCGAGGCTTTAAATTATCATTTTCTCAATCGGCAGCACCAGAATGCCTTCCGCCCCCAGCGCTTTCAGCTTTCCGATAATCTCCCAGAAACACTTCTCGTCGAGTACGGTATGTACTGAGCACCAGCCTTCTTGTGCCAAAGGCATCACCGTGGGGCTCTTCATGCCCGGAAGTACAGAGACAATCTCATCCAGTTTCTCTTTCGGGGCATTCATCAGCACATACTTCTTATCTTCGGCTGTCTTCACGGCATCCATACGGAACAACAGCTCCCTCAATATCTCTTGCTTTTCCTCGCTCAGGTTCCTGTTACCAATCAGCAGGGCTTCGGACTTCATCACAACCTCCACTTCCTTCAAACGGTTGCTCACCAGCGTAGAACCGGAACTTACAATATCGAAAATGGCATCTGCCAGACCGATGCCCGGCGCCACTTCTACCGACCCCGTAATGACGTGTATCTCCGCATTCACCCCATTCTCTTTCAAAAAGCCGGAAAGGATACCCGGATAAGATGTCGCAATCTTCTTTCCGTGAAACCACTTCACCCCCGGATACTCAATATCCTTCGGCATGGCAAGAGACAGACGGCATTTGCTGAATCCCAGACGCTTGATTATCTCTGCATCCTCATTCTTCTCAACAAATTCATTCTCACCCACAATTCCTATATCAGCCACTCCGGTAGCCACAGACTGCGGAATGTCGTCATCCCTCAGAAACAACACTTCAAGAGGAAAGCTTGACGACTGCACCAACAACGAGCGCTTCATGGCACTCAACTTTATATCCGATTCTCCCAAAAACGACATGGTCTCGTCATACAGACGACCCTTAGCTTGTACTGCAATTCTTAACATAAGGTTATTTACTATTTTACGATTTACTATTTACTATTTTGAATGAGATGACAGAAAACAAAACGAGGCTTACCAATATTCGGCAAGCCTCGTCTGTTATGTCATCTGTTGTACATATACACTCATACGCCCACCGAGTTATTCGTTAGGATGATGATGGTGATGATGTGCAACGATATTCTTCATATTTTTTGGATTTTAATGCGACAAAAGTAAACTAAAAGTTTGAAACTCCAAAAGATTTATCACAAAAAGTTTATTTTTTCTTTCAAATTCATCTTAGTTCACCACAAATTACACAGATTTGCACAGATTATTTTTATTCCAATCTATGCAAATCTGTGTAATCTGTGGTGAAACAATTAAATCAACGGCAATATTTCCTCCTGCTCTACTTCGCAGCTATGGAAATGCATTTCCGCTTCCGCCTTCTCCTTCGGAAAGGTAAAGTAGGTGCAAGTGGCTTCTGTGCAAAGTTCGCCCATGCTATTATACAGGCGTGCTTCTATGATAGCAATATTCCGCTTCTGCTCGCGAAGCGAAGCCCGCAGCACCACATGCGTGTCGTTGGTCGATATGGATTTGCGGAACCGGGTCTCCATTTTCGATGTCACTCCGCCAGTCTGCAGCTTGCGGAACACTACCCAACCGCAGATTTCATCCAGCAATACGGACTGGATGCCTCCATGCAACGTATTCAGCCACCCTTGATACTCCGGACGCGGCTTCCAGATGCTCACCACCTCGTCACCGTCCTCATAAAACTCCATTCTCACACCGGCTTCATTGTCAGGAGAGCAACCGAAACAGTTGTAGCCCTCCATATCTTTCCACGGATTGATAATCTTCTTCATATCGTATTCTTCTTTATCTGGTTTTGATTCATAAAGTCTCTCAATAAGACGTTCAATATTAGTCATTCCGATTGAGAACTACAAATTATTGATGCCTTTTTCAGAGAAAAATTAGCGGGATACTGTTCAAAAACCGGTTATTTTATTTAGCTTTGTATAAATGAGAGAGAACAACAAGATGCAAAGAGGGGCCTTTTTCTGCTTATGGATATTATTTACATTCTCATTGTTTGCGCAAAACAAGGAGAACGGTTCTGTCGCATGCGACAGCATCGTATATAAAAACACCTTCGGAAAAGCATTGAAGAAATTCCTCAACTTCAGCGACTTCGACACTACCTATATCAGTCCCAACCGATACAATTACGCCCTGATGCTCGACCATTTCACCAATTACGAGTATTACTCCGTGGGCAATGACGACCAGCGGCTCCGTTTCTCGCCCAACCCTCACAACAAGATAGGCGCTTACTTCGGATGGCGTTGGATATTCCTGGGATGGGCTGTCGATACGGACTGGCTCTACGGAAAGAAAAGCAAGAAAAAGCGCGGTACGGAGTTTGATCTCAGTCTTTACAGTTCCAAACTGGGAGTCGACATTTTCTATCGCAGCACCGGAAACGACTATAAGATACACAAGGTATCCGGCTTTTCCGACGAGATTCCCTCCAATTATTCCGAAGATTTCAACGGATTGAAAGTAAAGATGAAGGGATTAAATCTGTATTACATTTTCAACAATCGACGTTTCTCCTATCCAGCCGCCTTCAGCCAGTCCACCAACCAGCGCTGCAATGCAGGTTCTTTCATTGCCGGATTCTCCGTATCCACCCACAATCTGAACTTCGACTATACCAAGCTGCCCGAAATCATTCAGGAAACCATGAACCCGGGTATGAAGGTGAAACATATCAAATACACGAACATCAGCCTCAACGCCGGCTATGCCTACAATTGGGTGTTTGCCCGCAACTGCCTCGCATGCCTGTCGTTCAATCCGGCTGTCGCCTACAAGACATCACGCATAGAGAAGACAGAAGAGCGGGAAGCGGACGACTGGTACAAGAATTTCAATATCGACTTCATTCTGCGTGCAGGTGTGGTATACAACAACAGCAAATACTTCGTGGGTACCTCATTCGTAGGACGGACATACGACTACTACAAAAACAGTTTCTCCCTGAACAACGGGTTCGGCACCCTCCAAATATATGCCGGATTCAACTTTTATCTGAAAAAGGAGTACCGGAAGAACAAAAAGTAAAAAAAGGCTTTCAGCCCTCATCTCCCCTCAAAAGCTATAAACACACTCCACCCCTACTATATCCTTCCGCTTATCCTTCTCCCATTGCCTGCAATAGAAGATGTCCGCCTCCCAGCGCTCGGACAAGGGCAACGTAATACCCCCACGATAGCGCATCCGCTTTACTCCGAAGTGCTCTGTCTTATTCAAACCATTATACATCTCGGCCGAAGCATACGGTTCCAGCTTGCACTTCGGAATGTCATAGGCAAACTTCGCACGCGAGCGCAAGCGGAACTCATCTCTATGCCCATCGAACGTATGCTGAAAGCGCTCACGCAAGGACAGTTTCACCCTTTGCACACGGGCAGACAGAGTGCCTTCCAAACGGTAGCGGTGCCGGAACTTCCAGCCATCTGCCCCCCGATTGCGGTAATGCGTCTCATACCCAGCTCCAAGCTTCAGGAAAGGCAACAGCTTATAGCTTCCCCCCACCTTCAGCCCCCACCGGTCTGTCTTTCCCAAATCATCCTTTGTACGCCACTCCAGCCCACCGGAAACAGTAAATGCCGGCTTCAACTTATATTCGAAACCGGCATTCGCCCAAGTGGCAAAATCCTTCTCCTGCGCCCGCAGGGAAAAAGACGAAACAACCCATAGAACTATCGGCAAAACAAGTACTTTCGTGCATGAAGATATATTACTTACCATACGCTTATTCTGTTAAAGTGTCAAAGGTAAGGATAAATTCTGTAACAATTCTGTAATACTACAAATCTTGTCTGCACATTTCCGATTTTTCAATGATACTTAAAAAACAGAAACCGAGATACAAAAAACAACTCAAAGTTGCCATATATGTATGGCATCATATATATATATTTGTAGCATGAAAAAACACCCTTATAAGCGTTTCATAGATTATTTATTTGGGGTGATTCATTTATGTGAAATCTCTTTCAAATACTCCTCCACCTTTCCGAAGAAGGAGGTCAAATGAGAACCGTCGACAAAAGCATGGTTCACATAAATGGAAAGAGGAAATACCAGACGGCCTTCACGAGATACGGCCTTGCCGGCAGTCATCAACGGATAACTGCAACCGTTGCCTGCTTCGGCAAGTGTATAGGTTATCGAGGTGAAATACATTTTGGGAACCGCACTCAGATGGACCACATCGTAATCGCCTTGCTCGGCAAGAATCTTTTCGGCTCCATAAGGGTCACCGTCCTCGGGCATGTTTGTTATCAAGGCGTAGGCTTCGGCATAGAAACGTTCAAAGTCTTCGTAATAGGGAATGCGCACGGTATAGAATGTTTTCCCAGGAACGGCTATCGGAGAAATGATGTCCACCCGGTCGTGAAAAACAACCCGGCCTTCCTTGTCGGTACGGTAACGGAGTTCATCGACTTCATTGGCCGAACGCACCACAGCATACAGATAATAAAGGAAAAAGGAGCGCTTTGCAGCCCGGGCTGCAGCACTGGCTTCCGTGCAGTCAATCTCTGTGGTGACGGAATACCAGGAATTTACAAAACTGCGGAAAAAGCCGTAGTTATCCCGGCGTTCCCAAGCATCAATGTCTATAATGTGTTTCATACAAAAAGGGGATTTAGTGAAAAAAGGATGCCTTTTTACAAGCATCCTTTTTCCAATTCTATTTATTTCTCTTTCTTATAATTCTCCAGTCCGGTCTGCAGGAACTCGATATACTTAGGTATATCCTCGTCGTAGGAGTAGGACTTGTTGAGCGGCTTGCCTTCGTTGTCAATCAGCACGTAGAAGGGCTGCGCATTGGCGCCGAACTTGACACGCTGCAGATAGCTCCATTTGTCGCCTACGGTGCGCAGCGTGCGTTCCGTGCCGTTCTCCACAATCTTCACGGGAGAAGGAAGCGGGGTCTTGTTGTCCACGTAGAGCGTGATAAGCACATAGTCGTTGTTGATGATGTCGCTCACCTTCGGGTTGGTCCATACGGCAAGCTCCATCTTACGCAGCCGTAGCCGGTGAAGTCGAGCATCACGGGCTTGCCATGCTGGCGGGCATACTCCATACCGAGGTCGTAATCGTCGAACCTGGCATGCACCTCATTATTGTAAAGGTTGAAATCCTGCGTCTGCATGGGCGGCGCAAAGGCACTGACCGCCTTCAACGGCGCTCCCCACAAACCGGGAACCATATACACCGCAAACGCCAGCGAGGCCAACGCCATGAAGAAACGGGGCACGCTGACCTTCGTATCGTCATCATCGTGCGGGAACTTGATTTTGCCCAGCAGGTAGAAGCCCAGCAGCGCAAAAAGCACAATCCACAAGGCGAGGAACGTCTCACGGTCGAGGATGCGCCAGCCGTAAGCCAAATCGGCCACCGAAAGGAATTTCAGGGCAAAGGCCAGCTCCAGGAAGCCGAGCGTCACCTTGATGATGTTCATCCATCCACCGGACTTGGGCATGGACTTCAGCCAAGACGGGAACAGGGCAAACAGCGTGAAAGGCAATGCCAAAGCTATGGCAAAGCCCAGCATGCCGATGGCGGGAGCCACCACGCTGCCCGTCGTGGAAACCTGCACCAGCAGGAATCCGATAATGGGTCCCGTGCAGGAGAAAGATACCAGCGACAAGGTAAATGCCATCAGGAAGATGCTGAGCAAACCGCTTGTCGCCTCGGCCTTGCTGTCTACAGCCGTACTCCACTTGGAGGGCAACGTTATCTCGAACGCTCCGAAGAAGGAAGCCGCAAACACCACCAGCATCAGGCAGAAAAGGATATTGAATACTGCATTCGTAGAGAGTGCGTTCAGTGCGCTGGCTCCGAAAATCAGCGTAATGGCCAGTCCGAGCGTCACATAAATCACTACGATGGAAGCACCATACGTCCATGCATCACGGATGCCTTTCTTCTTATCCTTGCTACGCTTCAAGAAGAAGCTGACAGTCATCGGGATGATGGGCCATACACAAGGGGTGAAGAGCGCTAACAGTCCGCCGGCAAATCCGGTAATAAAGATATAAATCCAGGACATATCCTCCTGCGAAGTAGTTTCGCCCAAAGATTGCAATTCATTGATGACTGGCTTCCAAAGGTCCACCTTGTCCGTCACATTGATTTCCGTCGGCCCGTCCGCACCGCCAATAGC
>ERZ779645.1389-NODE-1389-length-11157-cov-2.157179_pt1 | contig 11157 bp, 10 predicted proteins | sample MGYA00511103_ERZ779645 | MGnify/ENA primary metagenome ERZ779645 (study PRJEB29588, sample SAMEA2158521) | human gut metagenome | biome: human gut; feature: human-associated habitat; material: faeces | place: Denmark | collected 2008/2010 ...
AGGTACATGTGCGCATCAGTTCACCGCCATTCTTATGGCCTTGCTATTTCGGTACAGATATTCCTGCAAGAGAGCAGCTTATCGCTTACAACAGGACTATTGAGGATATCAGACAGATTATAGGTGCAGATTCTTTAGGCTACCTTGGAATTGACAGACTTCATGAGATGGTAGAGGGACTGCCAATCTGCATGGGCTGTTTCACAGGAAAATATCCGATGGAGCCACCGAAGGATGATATCAGAGGCGAGTATTTTGATAAAGAAATAGACCTCGAGAGAAAAATGCTTAATCGCTAATAAAGGAGAGAATATGAGTACAGACAGATACACAAGTCCTCTTTCTGAGCGCTATGCCAGCAAAGAGATGCAGTATATTTTTTCGCAGGATATGAAATTTACCACTTGGAGAAAGCTCTGGATTGCTCTTGCAGAGACTGAGATGGAGCTTGGGCTTTCACAGGATGGCAAGCCGGTTATCACACAGGAACAGATTGATGAATTAAAGGCACATGTGGATGATATCAATTATGACGTGGCAAAGGAGCGTGAGAAGCTTGTGCGTCACGATGTAATGAGCCATGTCTATGCATATGGACAGCAGTGCCCTAAGGCAGCAGGAATTATACATCTTGGAGCAACCTCATGCTATGTAGGTGACAATACAGATATTATCATCATGAATGAAGCATTAAAGCTTGTTCACAAAAAGCTTATAAGTGTTATTGCAGAGCTTGCAAACTTTGCTGATAAGTATAAGAATCAGCCAACTCTTGCATTTACACATTTCCAGCCGGCACAGCCGACAACAGTTGGAAAGCGTGCCACACTGTGGCTGAATGAGTTTATGCTGGATCTCGAGGATTTAGAGTATGTGCAGGGCACATTAAAGCTCCTTGGCTCAAAGGGCACTACAGGAACACAGGCCAGCTTTCTTGAACTCTTCAACGGAGACAATGAGACAATAGACAAGATAGATCCAATGATTGCAAAGAAGATGGGCTTTAAGGATTGTTATCCGGTGTCTGGCCAGACATATTCCCGTAAGGTAGATACAAGAGTAGTAAATGTGCTCGCAGGCATTGCTGCATCAGCTACAAAGATGTCAAACGATATCAGACTGCTCCAGCATCTTAAGGAAGTAGAGGAGCCGTTTGAGAAGAACCAGATTGGCTCATCAGCCATGGCATATAAGAGAAATCCTATGAGAAGTGAGAGAATAGCATCTCTTTCAAGATATGTTCTTGCAGATGTAATGAATCCTGCAATTACCTCGGCTACACAGTGGTTTGAGAGAACACTTGACGATTCAGCAAACAAGCGTCTTTCAATACCTGAGGGCTTCCTTGCAATAGACGGAATACTTGACCTCTGCCTCAATGTGGTGGATGGACTGGTAGTATATCCAAAGGTTATTGAAAAGCACTTTATGGCAGAGATACCATTCATGGCAACAGAGAACATCATGATGGATGCTGTAAAGAACGGTGGAAATCGTCAGGAGCTCCATGAGAAGATCAGACAGCTCTCAATGCAGGCAGGAAAGACAGTAAAGGAAGAGGGAAAAGAAAATAACCTCGTAGACTTAATCGCTGCAGATCCTGCATTCGGATTGACAAAAGCTGATATCGAAAAGAACCTTAAGCCTGAGCTTTATGTGGGACGTGCACCTCGTCAGGTAGATGTATATCTGCGTGATGTAGTTAATCCGGTGCTTGAAGCGCATAAGGATGAGAGTGGAGTAAAGGCAGAGATTAACGTATAATATCGAAAGTATAGATAACGGTAATTTGCTTGTGTTAACATATTTATCTAAATGAAAAGCCCCGGCATATAAACCTGTTTCATGGTTTATATGCCGGGGCTTTATATATCCGTCAAGTACGAAGTTAGTTTAAATTAATTCTCTTTGACATCATCTCAGGATTGGTGGACTCGCTGATTGCCACCTGCTTGCTGATTACACCGGCTTTGTACAGATTGAAGATGCTTGTATCCATTGCAATCATATTCTCAGCTGCAGAGGTGTAGATGATACCGTCAATCTGATGGACCTTGCCTTCACGGATTAAGTTCCTTATTGCAGGCGTGAGTACCATGATTTCAAAAGCAGGCACCATCTCACCGTTTGTGGCAGGTAAAAGTTTCTGGCAGACAACAGCCTGCAGCACAGATGCAAGCTGGATGGCTATCTGGTGCTGCTGGGAAGCAGGAAACGCATCGATTATTCGGTCAATGGTATTTGCGGCACCAATTGTGTGAAGTGATGAAAATATGAGATGACCGGTTTCAGCCGCTGTGACAGCTGTATTGATGGTCTCATAGTCTCGCATCTCTCCAAGCAATATGACGTCAGGACTCTGGCGGAGTGCGGCGCGAAGTGCAGTGAGATAGCTTTCTGTATCTGTGTTGATTTCACGCTGTGACACAATACATTTGTCATGACGATGTAAAAACTCAAGCGGATCCTCAAGAGTGATAATATGCTCTTCCTTCTCATGGTTGATCTGATCAATAATGCATGCAAGTGTGGTAGATTTACCGCTTCCGGCTGGGCCGGGAACCAGCACCATGCCGTTGTTTGTTTCCGCAAGCTCCATAACAGAGTCCGGTATATGCAAATCGCTTGGCTTTGGCAGTGTGAATGAGATAACACGGATGACAGCAGAGTAAGAGCCGCGCTGCTTGAAAGTGCTCATTCTGTAACGTGATACTCCCGGTATAGCGAAGGAAAAGTCATCATCTCCGGTTTCCTCGAATTTTGAAATATCTCTCTCGGCAAGAGCATAGATTGATGTGACAAATTCAAAGGTTTCTTTTGGAATCATTCTGATTTCATTGAGGCACTCCATCACTCCCTTTGATTTGTATGTGAGAGGGCGGCCGGCCACTATGAAAATATCCGATGCTCCGTTGTCAGTCGCTTCCTTTAATATTTTTTTAACATCCATTTTAGTTTCCTCCAATTAAGTTTAGTGTATCATTTTCCTCGAAAGCTGTGTCGGTATTGAGCTTCCATTGTTTTATTTTATAAAAAGCATCCTGCCTGTGGACAGGATAGTTGATATCAAGCTTTACAGTGAGAGTCTGCGTATCGCTTACAGTACAGGTGATGGTATAGGTAAGGCCGGTAACCTTGCCGTTTGATTCATTTTCAGCGAGGTTTTTATTTATGGCAGTATCGTTGTCTGATAGAGCAGTTTTTATGGCCTCATAGTATGCTGCTTTATCAGGACTGCCCTCGTAGGCGGATGCAAGAATGGCATCAATCTGTGATATTTCATCCCATGCCTTTTCACATGCACGGTAATACGAGCTGTTGTTATCAGCAACGCGTTTGCTCAGCTTATAGTCAGAGTTTGCTGTGACAAAGGCGAGTGCCGAGAACGTGACAATGCATATCATGGAAAAAGTAAGCAGAATGGTCGAAAAACCGAAATTTGAAAATTCTCTTCTTTTTTTCATGGGGTGCTCACCGTCCTTCCATCAGAGGAAAGTGCAGTATAGCTGCACGCAGTAATGCTGTATACGCAATGGCTGTCTGCTGCTATAAACTCTATGTCAGCCTTTTGTACTCCGTAGGCATCCTGCCCAAGCCTGCTTACAATAACCTTGTATGCGGCATCATCCTTATCACATGGATGATAGCTTTTGTCAAGATAAATGAATAGCTTTTCATCTGCACAGATGGAGCCGTAAAAGAGTGATGATACGGCGTTTAAATCGCCATGCTCCTGTTCGTATGCGCTTGCTGCATTGCTGCATGCATTAACAGCCTCATGCAGCACCTGAGTTTCTTCTGTCAGCTTGTGGGTCTTTATGAAGAAAAGCAGTCCCACAATCAAAAGAGCTGAAAAAAGCAGCAGATTAATGGTAATCTCAAGCAGGAATATTCTGTTTTTCGATTGTTTAAGCTTTGTTGAAATCATGGTTTATTCCTTGTGGTATGTAAGTTTGTGTGGCATCGAGTGGCATATCGTGGAGCGGTGTACGTGATATTGCTGCATTTATTGTCGGACGATGGTTAGTCGGAATTGATGGAGCAGTAGGTATCGGTAGTGCTACCGGATGTATCGGTGATAGTTACGGTAATCATTTTGTCGGTGGTTTCTGTCATGTCAAGTCTTCCGATTTCGACAATCCTTTGTCCGCTGTCCAGACTGTATGGGGAACCATCCTGTACATAGAGCTCTCTTAGAGAACCGCCATAGTAGTATATGAAGGTATTATACACGATGTCATTTATTGTGTTTTTCAGACATAGAGCCTTTGTGCCATTTATTGTTTCTACACTGATTGCAGCGTCAGAATCATTCTGTCTGACTTTTTCGCGCAGATAAGATGTGACAGTGCGTACCTCGTAGTTGTAATTCATGGCATTGGCAGTGGACTTGTATTGCTTTACGCCAATCAGCACGAGGATAAAAGCAGTCAGCGCAAAAAGAAAAAACAGCAGCATCACAAAAAAACTGTCAGCCTGATGTGATCTTGATTTTAGCTTGAACATGAGTTATTTCCTCTCTATTATTGTCACATCGGGACGCAGATTGGAGCCGATGTATTGATAGTCTATGTAATAATAGTCGCTGTTGTAGGTGAGACCATAGTGGTCTGTTAGATAATTTATGTCCGGAGGGTATGTTCCCTCAAGAGCATAGCACTGTGTGATACTTCGTGTGAGGGCGCGTTCCAGCGTGCTCTTGCTTCTTTGGGTATTGTCATCTGACAGCTTTGAAGAGAAAACACCAAACAAAACGGTACATGCGGCTAAAAGCACAATTGGTATAAATTTCCATATGGTTGATTTCTTTTTCTGAACAAAAAACAGCATACTGTGCCTCCGTAAGCTATCCTATGCTTGATATAATTCCAAGCAGTGGGAGTAAAAATGATACTAGTATGAAGCCAATGAATATACAAAGCAGGATAACCATGGCAGGTTCAATCACTGATATGAATCGTGACAGCTTTGCATCTGTGTCATCCTCACAGGATGTACATATATGCTGCATGACCTCGTCCATAGACCCGGTTTTGCTGCCGATTGCAATCCAGCTTGAGTACATCTTTGAAAAAATATTGGAGTGCAGCAGTGCCTCCGAAAATGTCTCACCGTTAGATATATTTTTACGGCAGTCATTTATTTTAGAATCAAGGACAGGATTGTTTACAAGAGCCTGTGCCAGATCAAGACCACGGTCTGTGTCGAGTCCGCTTGAGAGTGCTAAAAACATGCAGTTTGCAAAGCGGCTGGATGCGATTGACATGGAAAGAGCAGTTTTCATAAGGAGCTTTTTTCCGAAGCGTGTCTTAAAAAATATAAAAAGAACCAGTGCGGCAAAGAGCATGAAAGCTATAATGATAAGCAGATATCTGTTGATGTATTCACTGAGCTTCATGAGCACGGCAGCGGTGCCGGTAAGCTCACTTCCAAGCTCTGCATATATCTGTGAGAATACAGGTAAAACCTTGGCAATCATTACGACAATAACGGCAATCATCACGGCAGAAAGCACGAGAGGATAGGCAACGGCACTTTTAATGCCTGAAGATATTTCGTCTTCGCGGTCATAGTACTTTGAGAGTGAGTTTAAGACCTCTTCAAGACGGCCGGTTTCTTCACCCAGCTGTATCATATTAATCATATATTTTGGAAAGTATCCTGTATCTTTAAGTGCACTGTGAAGCGTTGCACCAAGCTCCATTGGCTTATATATCTGCTCAAGCAGATCATGTGTCTGCTTATCAGGTGCTTCATCACATAATATGGAAACACCATAGTATGTAGGAAGCCCGGCTGCTATGATAAGAGAAATCTGCTGACAGAAGGCAGAAAGCTCTGCATTGCTTAAAATCTTGGATTTTCTAGACATTTATGTCCTCCTAATAGACGTATTTGGTAATGTAATCATTTTTTTGTGCTATGAACTTCTTTGGCGAATCACTGGTAGATGCAAATGTTGGATCCAGCATGTTCCATGAGGTACCATCAAACTCGATGATGCCGTTTATCCAGCCCTTGTCCTTTATATAAGTACTGATCCAGGCATGATATTCTTCACCGGCATATCCTACCTCTAAACGTGTGGGAATAGCCTGAGTCCTTAGCATAGTGGCCATGACTGCCGCATAGTCAAAGCATATACCTGTATTTTCGGTAAAGACCTTGTCCACATCAGGCAGATAGCCGCTTTTGACATTTTTAGCCTTGTCATAGTCGTATTTGAAGTTTGAAATGATATAATTGTATACACTTTCCACGACCTCAGTATCGCTGCTGCAGTAGTACGCCAGTGAGCTGCTTTCCTCCCCAGCCAGAGAATCGGCAGTGAAATTTACATACTGGTTAGGGTACAGATACGGTCCGAATTCATCGGTGATGGAGACAGAAATCACCTGCGACAGCACGGTGGCATATTGTGTGCCCTCAACATTTTCAAACACGGTTACAGTATACGAACCACTTGAAGCAACCAGAGGAAACACTTCATTTCCTCCATGCAGATCAAAGGTGTACGTGACACTGTCAGGCCCGGTTATCTGAAGCTTGACCTTTTGATTAGAACCGTGATAATCAACTATGATATAGCCGCTGCTGCTGTTTGAAGCATCGATACTGGCTACATCACATGTATAGGTTTGTGTGCCGTCGGCAGTTGGGGTAAGCACCTTTGGAGCAGAGTTCCAGGCGCCCTTTTCAGTAGAAGTATGGGAAAGAGGTTTCTTAGATACATCGTCATTTTGGGAATTACCGCATGCACCAAGCAAAAGGCATGATAATAATATGAGTGGAAGTGCTTTTCTATACAGTATGCACTTCATAAAAATCTCCTAAATATAAAGTTGTTTCTTTTTTAATTATATTATAATGTATTTTCTTGTAAAATAAAATGGAAAAATGTATAATATTAAAAATGGTTTAGATTATCAAAAGAAGAGAGCAAAAAAGGAAGGATACTAGTGATGAAAAATTTTTTTAATGAATTCAAAAAGTTTATCAGCAGAGGGAATGTCATGGATATGGCAGTTGGTATCATCATAGGTGGTGCATTTACCAGCATAGTCACATCCTTGGTCAATGACATTATAAACCCTATACTTGGAGTGTTTGGCGGCATGAATTTTGACCAGCTTTCGGTAAAGCTCTTTGGAGAAGCTACATTGTATTATGGAAAGTTTCTTACCGCAGTAGTCAATTTTCTTATCATGGCACTTATCGTATTCTGCATTGTAAAGGCTATGAATGCGGCAGGAGAGAGATTTGGACGCAAAGAGGAAAAAGAACTTGACACAAAGGAGTGTCCATACTGCAAGAGCAAGATTGCCATTGCGGCAACAAGATGCCCGAATTGTACATCAATGCTCAATACAGCAGATGAAAGTGAAAAATAGCGATACATTTATTGCATGAAACTAATAAAATCCATTGCATAAAGTGTGAAAATCTGTTACATACAGTATAAAACTCTTGACTGTGCAATAAAAACGTAGTATATTAGTTCTGTTATTTAGAATTGAAATTAGGAGGTCTTATCGTGGCAACTTTAAAAATTGTTTTATCGGTATTATTTATAATCGTCAGTTTAGTAATTACTATAGTTATTCTTTTCCAGGAGGGTAAGTCAGCAGGACTTGGCACTATCGCCGGAGTTGCTGATACATATTGGGGCAAGAACAAGGGACGTTCAAAGGAAGGACGTCTGGTTAAAGCGACCATTGTATGTGTTGTTCTTTTCTTTATTATTTCAATTGCTTTAAATATGGGAATATGGTAAATACTTAGACTGTCGAGAAATCGGCAGTCTTTTTTATCGCATCAACATCCAGATGATGAAATTCGAGGCTTTCGTTGCAGGTTGATGTGATATAAAATCAACATTCATAGGATGAAAATGTCAATGGTGGAAATTTTATTTAAAGCCTGTGCATTTGAAATCAGATGGGGCAACGAAAAGGAGAGATAATGAGTAATATAGATAAATATGAAACACGAAAAAAGATGGTCTATGACTTTATGTGTGATGACATGTATGTTCCGATGAAAATCAAGGAACTCTGCATAGTACTCGGAGTAAAAAAAGAGGACAGACCACAGCTTGAACAGATTCTTTTGGATTTGCAGGCAGAGGGAAGGATAACACTCTCAAAGCGCGGGAAATACTCAAAGTCGGAAATTAAAAAGACAGTCGGCGTATTTACAGCGCATCAAAGGGGATTTGGCTTTGTCACTGTGGAGGGAGAGCCTGATGATATTTTTATCCCTGCAGAGTATGTAAATGGTGCGATGCACATGGACACTGTTGAGATTACAATCTCACCTGTCACAACAGGACGCCGCAAGGAGGGAAAGGTTGTTTCCGTCATAGAGCGAGGCATGAAGCAGGTAGTCTGCACCTATGAGGCAAGTGATAATTTTGGTTTTGCAGTGCCTGACAATACCAGGTTTGGCACAGATATTTTCATACCAAAGGAGCGCTCAAAGGGTGCTATGTCGGGCCATAAGGTAGTGGTTGAAATTACAAGCTATGGTAAAAAGGGTAAAAAGCCGGAGGGCAAGGTTGTTGAAATAATCGGACATATAGATGACCCGGGTACAGATATTCTTTCTATAGTAAAGGCTTATGATCTGCCGGTGGATTTTTCGGAGAAAATCATGCATCAGGTGCAGAATGTGGCAAAGGATGTGACACCTGCGGATATGGCCGGCAGGATGGATTTACGCGACTGGATGATGGTCACGATAGACGGAGAGGATGCAAAGGATCTTGATGATGCCGTGTCTTTATACATGGATGGCAACAATTATGTACTTGGAGTACACATAGCAGATGTGTCGAATTATGTGCAGGAGCACAGTGCCCTTGATGTGGAGGCACTTAAGAGAGGAACATCGGTTTATCTTGTAGACAGGGTAATTCCTATGCTTCCAAGAGAGCTTTCAAATGGCATATGCTCCTTGAATGAGGGATGTGACAGGCTGGCTCTTTCATGCATTATGACAATAAATAAAAAGGGTGAAGTTATCGATCATAAGATTGCAGAGACAGTCATAAAGACAAACCGCAGGATGACATACACAAATGTAAAAAAGATTCTTGCAGATAAGGATGCCGCTGTGATTGAAGAATATAAGGAGCTTGTGCCTATGTTTGAAAAAATGGCAGAGCTTGCAGCAATTCTACGCAAAAAGAGAATGAAACGAGGTTCTATAGACTTTGACTTTCCGGAGACTAAAGTTGTGCTCGATAAAGATGGTCATCCGATAGATATAAAGCCGTATGACAGAAATGTGGCAACAAAGCTCATTGAGGATTTTATGCTTATAGCAAATGAAACAGTGGCTGAGGATTATTTCTGGCAGGAAATACCTTTTGTATACAGAACACATGACAAGCCGGACTCAGAAAAAATCGCAAAGCTTTCCACATTTATCAATAATTTTGGCTATACGCTTCATATTGGAGCTGATGAGGTACACCCAAAGGAGCTTCAGAAGCTTTTGATGAAGGTGGATGGCACAGATGAAGAATCCCTGATAAGCAGATTGACACTGCGCTCTATGAAACAGGCACGATATACAACAGCATGTACAGGACATTTTGGACTGGCGGCAAATTATTATTGTCACTTTACATCACCAATCCGCAGATATCCTGATTTGCAGATACACCGTATCATCAAGGAAAATATCCGCGGCAGGATGAATGATAACCGCAGGGAGCACTATGAGTCTATACTCGATGCTGTTGCAAAGCAGGCAAGTGAGACCGAACGACGTGCAGAAGAGGCAGAGCGTGAAACAGTCAAGCTTAAAAAATGTGAATACATGTCAAATCATATTGGTGAATGCTTTGAAGGAGTTATATCAGGTGTCACGGAGTGGGGCTTTTTCGTGGAGCTTCCAAATACAGTTGAGGGACTTGTGCGCGTGACAGACCTGACAGATGATTTCTATGAGTTTTACGAGGATACCTATGAGCTAGCCGGTTCAGCCACCAATAAGAGATACAAGCTTGGACAAAAAATCAAGGTTGTTGTGAACAGTACTGACAAAATTATGCGTACAATTGATTTTAAACCGGCGGAATAATATGACAATAATGACGAAATTTTTTATGATTTAAAAATACTTATTTGATTATCTGTTATTTGTCGGTCGTTGTGCGATAGATTTATTGAAAAATATGTCATAATATATTATATAGTGTAAATAAAAAGAAATGTGAACCAGCGGTTTACAATAATTTGCGTTTTAGATATTGGCAATTGTAAAAAAATGTGTTAGTATTGTAAAGCAGTTTGAGGAAAGGAGATACCGACATGGCTAAGGAACCAAAGAAATTAATAGCCAACAACAAAAAGGTCTATCACGATTACTTTTTGCTTGAGAAATACGAAGCCGGTATTTCACTTGCAGGAACTGAGGTGAAGTCACTTCGAATGGGAAAGGGCAGCATAAAGGAGTCGTTCATCCGTATTGAGAACGGTGAGATTATCCTGTATGGCATGCATATCACACCATATGAGAAGGGAAATATCTTCAACAAGGATCCACTCAGACCTAAAAAGCTTTTGCTCCACAAGAAGGAAATCGAGAAGCTTTCATCAAAGATGAAGGAAAAGGGTTTCACAATTGTGCCGGTGGAGGTATACTTTAAGGGGAGTCTGGTCAAAGTAGAGATAGCACTTGCCAAAGGTAAGAAGCTTTATGATAAGAGAGCAGACATAGCCAAGAAGGATCAAAAGCGAGAGGCGCAGAGAGATTTCAAAATCAGAAATCTTGGTTAGCAAAAAATGAATATGGGCTAGTAAAGGTTTCGACGGGGTACATGCAGCTGGAGAAGCGAGTCGTATGGCGATGCGTTAAATGGCCAAATTAAAATTAAACGCTGAAGATAATTTAGCATACGCTGCCTAATGGCAGCAGTCTGACCTAGAGCACTCACACTTTAGGACCCAGGCTTCGACTATGTGAGAAACGACGTTGGCAAAGCTTTGAGCCATCGGGCGTATCATGAAGCTACTGAAACCACAAGGTTGTTTGTTATCGTGTGGCAGAGGGAATGTTAAATAATAAACTACACTCGTAGAAGGACAGGGAATTGTATTTCGGACACGGGTTCGACTCCCGTCTAGTCCACTAAAAGGCGGTTTGTGA
>ERZ779645.1390-NODE-1390-length-11142-cov-1.645982_pt1 | contig 11142 bp, 7 predicted proteins | sample MGYA00511103_ERZ779645 | MGnify/ENA primary metagenome ERZ779645 (study PRJEB29588, sample SAMEA2158521) | human gut metagenome | biome: human gut; feature: human-associated habitat; material: faeces | place: Denmark | collected 2008/2010 ...
TGGTTTAATGGGCAGTAATGAAATTGCAATTTCAAATATTGTTGGTTCTAATATTTTCAATACTTTGGTTGTGGTTGGAACTAGTGCAGTGATTACTCCATTTTTAATGGATAAGGATATTTTGAATCGTGATTTAAAAATCAATATTTTGGTGAGTATTTTACTTTCAATTTTTGTGTTGAATGGAATGTTGAATCGCTTTGAAGGTATTATCTTCTTAGTCGGTTTAGTATTGTTTATTTTAAATTTGATTCGTAGTGCTAAAAAGAATCGTGTTGAGGATGAGAAAGTTGAAACTTTATCGGGAATCAAATGCTTGATTTATATCGTGATTGGTGTTGCGTGTATTATTTGGGGTGGAGACATCACTGTAGATAGTGCAAAGCAAATTGCAGCTATGCTAGGTATGAGTGATACTTTGATTGGTTTAACTGTTGTTTCAATTGGAACTTCTTTACCTGAGCTAGTAACAAGTGTTGTTGCGGCAAGAAAAGGGGAGAGTGGGTTATCTTTAGGAAATGCGATTGGAAGTAACATTATGAACATCTTATTTATTTTAGGTGCTTCAAGTACAATTCATCCGATTGCGGCTACTTCACAAAATATTATTGATACTTTTGTCTTGATTGGTGTATCTCTTTTGATTTATGGTATTGCCAAAAAGGGAGATACAATGACAAGAAAAAAGGGGATCTTTATGATCCTCGTATATGTCATTTATATGATTTATATTATTGTACGCTAGGCTTGTCCTAGCTTTTTTTCTTTCCTTGGGAAAGGATAGCTCGAATAGAATCGAAAAGAATGGGCTTATATTCTTCAATAGGAAGGGGTTGACTATGAAGAATACTGTTGTAGCAAGTACTTCCTGTTAGCTCTACAATTAAGTAGAGTATAACTTCTGAATTTTCAAATTCGTATCCATTTGCGGTTGCGATTTCGTTAAACTCTTTAATAAGGTTGAAACTATCATTATCAATAGCTGTGTTTAACTGGGCATGGAATACTCCCCAAGATAAGTTTCTTTCAACGAACTTTAAAATTAATGGATTGTTTTCTAATCGGATCAATACTTGATTGATCAAAAAAATCACAGAGTCTTCAAAATTACGAATATCGTTCTTTTCTAATTGCTTGTGGGCTTCTTCAAAAAGTCGATGTGCTTCTTTTTGAATTAGAATATCGCGTATTTGGTATTTATCTTTGAAATAAAGATAGAATGTTCCTTTTGCGACGCCTGCACTCTTTACAATATCGTTTACAGAGACATTCGTAATGTCTTCTTTTGTGAATAGATTAAAGGCAGCCTGTAAGAGGTTGTTTTCTTTTATTTTCTTGTTTTCAAGTATCTTACTTTTCATGCGTATCACCATCCTTATTATAAACAATAATTTAGAAAATACAAATAAAAATGACCGATTGAACATATTAAAACAATTGTATATTGGGAATTTTAAAAAATTTAAACAAAAATATTGACTAGTGGTCAGTTTGGTACTATACTCTTCACGTAGTAAAGGAAAGGATAGAAAAAAAGGTGATTCGATATGGATAAGATGTCAAAATGGATAGTTAAATATCGTAATCTGATTTTGGCTGTAGCTATTGTTCTTTTGATTCCAAGTGCAATTGGTTATTTCAATACAAATATTAATTACGATTTATTATCTTATTTACCTTCAACTTCAGAATCTATGAAAACACAAAAGATTCTTGGAGATGATTTTAACTTATCGAGTGTAGACTTCTTGGTTGTCAACAACAAGTCTGATCAAGAGGCCGCAAAAATTAAGGAAGAGATCAATAAAATTGATGGAGTTGAAAAATGTATTTGGAGAGATGATGTATTAAATATCTCCGTTCCAAAACAGGCAATTCCAGAAAGCATTCAAGATATGCTTTATTCTGGCGACAGTACAATGATGATTGTTACATTTAAAGAGCCAACATCGTCAATGCGTACTATGAATGCGATCAGTAAAATTAAAAAATATACAAAAGATGATTGTTACTTAGGTGGTATATCAGCCATCAGTGAAGATACTAAAGATCAAACAGAACATGATACACCAATTTATGCAGGTATTGCCGTTGTATTATGTATGATCGTTTTGTTCTTAGGATTAGAGAGTACGATTGCTCCAATTGTATTTATGTTAGGAATGATTTTCCCGATTGTTTATAACTTTGGTACAAACGTATTCTTAGGTGAAATTAGTTATATCACAAAGGCTTTGGCCGTTGTATTACAGTTAGCTGTTACTTTGGATTATTCCATCTTCTTATTACATAGATATCAAGAAGAAAAACAAAAACTTCCAAATGAAGAGGCTATGGCTAAGGCTATCAAAGCTACATTTACTTCAATTACTTCAAGTTCAATCACAACAATCGCAGGTTTTGTTGCCTTGTGTGTAATGCAGTTAACACTAGGAAGAGATATCGGTATTGTTATGGCTAAAGGTGTTGTTCTTGGTGTATTATCAACAATTTTCATTTTACCAAGTTTGTTGATGTTCTTTGATAAGACAATCGAAAAATATAAACATAAAACAATTTTGAATGAATTACACAAGGTACCTCGTTTTGTGATTCATCATTATAAAAAGATTCTTGTTGCCTTTGTGTTGATTTTCATTCCATTTGGATATGGTCAGGCACATACAAATATCTATTATGATTTGATTTCTGGTATGCCAGGTGATTTTGCGAGTATCATTGGTACAAATCAGTTAAAAGATAAATTTGATATGACAACAACACATTTCGTTTTAGTGGATGACAAATTAACGACAAACGAAATTCAGAATATGTGTTCTGAAATCAAAGATTTAAAAGGTATTCATAATGTATTAGCGTATGAAGAATTTGTGGGTCCAGGACTTGCATCCAACTTTACTCCTACAGTAGTAAAGGATATTTTCCAAAATGGTGGAAAGAAATTAATTGTTGTGAACAGTGATTATAAAGCTGCAACCAATGAATTAAATACACAGTTAGATAAAATGGATACCATCATTCATAAATATGATAAGAAGGGTATGATTGGTGGAGAAGGAAGTATGACACGTGATTTGATCACAACAACAAATACAGACTTTGCGATGGTTAACGTATTATCCGTTATTATGATCTTTATCATTGTTGCCTTAACATTTAAATCATTTGCACTTCCAGTCATTTTAGTATTAACAATTGAATTTGCGATTACGATCAATATGGGTATTCCATTCTTTACAGGAACTACACTTCCATTTATCGCAAGTATGGTTATCGGAACCATTCAATTGGGAGCTACCGTTGACTACGCTATTCTAATGACAACGCGTTTTAAAGAAGAGTTATCGCATGGTAAGAAGGTTAAGGAAGCGGCTTTAATTGCGATGGAAAAATCAAGTGTGTCAATTATGACAAGTGGATTCTCATTCTTTGCCGCATGTATCGGTGTAAGCTTTGTAGCTAAAATGGATTTAATTAAATCATTAGTCATCTTATTAGCACGTGGTGCTTTAATTTCAGTCGTAAGTATTTTATTGGTATTACCTTCATTGTTGATTTTCTGCCATAAGTTCATTGAAAAGACGACAAAGAATTGGCCAGAATCAAACATGGAAGCGAAAGGAGAATAAATATGAATTTAAGTCATACAGTAAAAGTAGTTGGTAGTGTAGTGTTGAGTGCAGTTATGGCAGGAAGTATGATGCCTGTGACTGTATTTGCACAAAGTAATGATGAAAATCCTACAGAAAAAACAGAAACTGTTTATTCTGTATTAAACTCAGATGGTTCCATCAGCGATACAATTGTATCTAGCTGGTTACATGATGAGGATGGAATTAATAATATTAAAGAAACATTAAATCTAAAAGACGTTAAGAATATTAAATCAAATGAAAAACCTTCAAAAGACGGAAATACATATACATGGAATGCGAAAGGAAATGATGTGTATTATGAAGGAACAGCCACAAAACAACTTCCTGTGTCTGTTAAGCTTCGTTATGAATTAGATGGTCAAGAAATGTCCGCAAAAGATATAGAAGGTAAGTCTGGACATTTAAAATTAACAATTTCTTTCACAAATAACTATTCAGAAGTTAAAAATATCAATGGCAAATCCATTGTGATTCACCCTAGTTATTTAGCTGGTGGTATGTTGAATATGAGTACTGGTAACTTTACAAATGTGAAGTGTGAATCTGGTAAGATCGTAAATGATGGAACAAATGAAATGTTGGCATTTGCGAATATTCCAGGCTTGAATGAAACATTAAGATCTGCTGGTTTAGACAAAGTAAATAATCAATTAGGAATTAGTGATGATGTAACAGTAGAAGCCGATGTCAATAATTTTGATTTAGGTTCTATCATGGTTGGTATGACAAATGAAATTGATTTGGCAAGTGAATTAGGTGAAATTGGTTCTGTATCTGAATTAACAGATGGAATTGATCAATTAATGGAAGCCGATGATCAATTGATTGATGGATCAAAACAATTGTATGATGGAACAACTCAATTAAAAGAAGGTATTGCTCCATTATCAAGTGCTTATCCTCAAATTGAAACATTAACAAATGCATTTGATCAATTACATGATGGAACAACAAAGTTAAGTACTGGTTTAAATCAATATACGGCTGGTGTAGATCAATTAGCTATAGTTTCACAGAATTTATATTCTATTCAAACTGGATTAAATGATGTTGATAGCAACTTGAATAATAAAAAAACGACAACAAAGTTAGGTGCATTAGTAGCTGGTGTTACAGAGGTTAATGAAGCTATAAATTTAATGAATGATCAGTTGAATGGAAAAGAATCTAAATTAACAAAAGAAAACATCCAAATATTGAAAGATGCGATTAGTGAATCAAATAAAGAAATTGGTAATTTAGAGAAAGCTTTAAATGAGACAAATAATGATTTAGTAAAATTAGGCGGAAAATCAAAAGATTGTACAGGTGGAGAAATCAAAGCTGCTAAAGATGCGTTAAATGAATTAGGTTCTTTAAAGACTAATTTAACAAATGTAATGACTGGTATAGGTGCAGATATTAAAGGGGCTTCAGTTGAAATTCAAACACAGAAACAAACTGAAATTACATCTGTTCAAAATTCAATTAATGCTTTGCAACAAGCTTTGAATAGTCTATCTGATACAGAAGAAAATGCATCTGCAAGAAGTGAATTGCAAACTCAAATTGACAATCTAACAAGTTATAAAAATTCTTTGTCTACATCTACTACATTAAATCAATACGCTACTGATTTAGGTATACAGGCAAAAACTTTAAATGGTATTGTAAATGATTCAACTGCTGTATTAGATAAGGTTGAAACATCTTATAGTAATTCTGTATCTGCAGTAAGTGATTTAGAGACACAATTAAAGAATACTAAAGATTCATTAGACAAATTGGCTAAACAAATGGATAAAGTAGAGAGCGTTGGTTTAACATCAGCAGATTTTGATCAATTAAATACATTGAAGTCAACAGTTGCAGCTCTTGCTGATGAAGAGAAAGGTACTCCATCACTAGTAGCAGGTGTTAATACATTACAAGGACTATTAGGAAAATTATCTGGTGGAGTTAGTGATTTAAATTCTGGTATTAATCAATTGGCTCCAGGTATTGCACAAGGTACAAGTAATTTATCAAAAAACAGTGATTCTTTAAGAAATGGTGCAAAGGCATTAAATGATGGAACCGCACAATTAAGCGCATCTAAATCAAAGATGAGCGAATTAACAAGTGGATTAACTAAATTAAGTGATGCTGCTGATCAATTGAATGATGGTGCTAAACAATTATACGAAGGTAATGAACAATTCAAGTCTGAAGGATTGGATCAATTAAAAGAAAAGGTTGATTTAGGTGTTGGAGAACTTGAAACATTACAAAGTGTAATGAATGAAATCAAAGCTATGAATAAAGAATATGCTTCTTACTCTGGTGCTCCAGAAGGTGCTACAGTAACTAGTCGTTATGTATTCCGTACTAAGGAAGAAAGTTCTAAATAGTTTATAAAGGTATTCTTCGGAATGCCTTTTTAATTTGATATTCTTTGGTTGGCGTGTTAAAATAAAAGGGAATTTATATGGGGGTATATAATCATGAAACATATTAATACAGTAGATACTCGTAACTTGTGTGAAAGCGCAAAAAATGGTGGATGTGGAGAATGCCAAACTTCTTGCCAATCAGCTTGTAAAACTAGCTGTGGAATTGCGAACCAAGCTTGCGAAAATAATAAAGAAAGTAAGTAATTAAGAAATGCCGAAGTGATTCGGCATTTTTAATGCCGCCTTTAAGGCAGCATTTTTTAAATTTTGAGGAGGAAATATAGATGATTCATCAGTATAAGATGTTTAATCAGAATATTGTATTGGATATTTGTTCAGGAAGCATTCATGTGGTAGATGAAATTGCTTATGATATGATTGCTGAATTTTTAGATAAAGATAAAAATACCTTGGTTTTAGAAATGAAGGAGAAATATCCTAGTGTTGAAACATCTGAATTAGAAGAATGTTACGATCAAATCTTAGAATTAAAAGAACAAGGTCGTTTATTTAGTGAAGATACATATGAGCCAATGGCAGGCCAATTAAAAGCTAAGACAAGTGGCGTTATTAAAGCTTTATGTCTACATATCGCCCATACTTGTAACTTGAATTGTTCTTATTGTTTTGCAAGCCAAGGAAAATATCATGGAGATCGCGCATTAATGAGTTTTGAAACAGGTAAACGCGCTCTTGATTTCTTGGTGGAAAATTCAGGATCACGCAGAAACTTAGAAGTGGATTTCTTTGGTGGAGAACCACTAATGAATTTTGATGTGGTTAAACAATTGGTGGAATATGCTCGTAGCATTGAAAAAGAAGCTGGAAAGAATTTCCGTTTTACATTAACGACAAATGGTATGTTGATTGATGATGACGTGATTGAATTTGCGAATAAAGAAATGAGCAACGTTGTATTAAGCTTAGATGGACGTAAAGAAATTCATGACCGTTATCGTGTGGATTATTCTGGTAAGGGAAGTTTTGATACGATCGTCCCTAAGTTCCAAAAGCTAGTAAAGGCTCGTGAAGGTAAAAATTACTATATGCGTGGTACTTTTACTCACGCCAATCCAGATTTCTTAAAAGATGTGCAACAAATGTTAGATTTAGGTTTTAGAGAATTAAGTATGGAACCTGTTGTTGCCAAATCCGATGATCCTGCAGCACTAACCCAAGCAGATCGTGAAATTGTGAAAAAACAATATGAAGATTTAGCTAAATTGATGTTGGAATATGATGAGAAGAAAGATCCATTTACTTTCTATCACTATATGATTGATTTAAAGGGCGGACCATGTATCTATAAGCGTATTTCAGGATGTGGTTCAGGAACCGAATATATGGCTGTAACACCATGGGGAGATTTATATCCTTGTCACCAATTTGTAGGGGAAGAAGCCTTTAAATTAGGAGACATCTATACGGGTGTCACAAACAAAAAGATTCAGGATGAGTTTGCATCATGTAACGTATATGCACGTAAAGAATGTGCAGATTGCTGGGCAAGACTTTATTGTTCTGGAGGATGTGCAGCCAATGCATATCATGCGACAGGATCTGTCAAAGGTGTATATAAAGAAGGTTGTGAGCTATTCTGTAAACGATTAGAGTGTGCACTTGCCGTAGCTATTATTCGTGATATGAAAGAAAATAATCATGAAGACACCGATTGTTAGTTTTCTAAAATCGTATCAAGAAAAATCACCTGTAAGAATGCATATGCCAGGCCATAAAGGCGCTGGCATTCTTGGTTTTGAGGGGATGGATCTTACAGAAATTTCTGGAGCCGACGAGTTGTTTGCGGCAGATGGAATTATTAAGGAAAGTGAACAAAATGCTTCCTCTTTATTTGGCTGTCCAACCTATTATTCAACGCAAGGCTCTACTTTATGCATTCAAACGATGTGCACGATATTATGCCAAGATGCTAAAAGTAAAGGCAAGAAACCTAAGATTCTTGCGGGAAGAAATGCGCATCGAAGCTTTATCCATGCTGCTGCACTTTTAGATTTTGACATTGAATGGTTATATGGAAATAGTGACTACTTATCTTGTAAGATCAATGCGAAAGATTTAGAAAAGAAAATTGTTGAAAATAATCCAACGGCTGTATATCTGACAAATCCCGATTATTTAGGAAATCTTTTGGATATTAAATCTTTAGCTTTGATATGTAAAAAGCATGATGTATTACTTGCCATAGACAATGCCCATGGAGCATATCTTCGCTTTCTAAAGGATTCTTTACATCCCATTGATTTAGGTGCCGATCTATGTTGTGATTCGGCTCATAAAACACTACCTGTACTTACCGGTGGAGCTTATCTTCACTTAAGTGATTCTTTGGATCAAGTATGGGCTAGTGATGTCAAACATTTTATGGAATATTTTTCTTCTACAAGTCCATCCTATTTAATTATGGCCTCTTTAGATGCGGCAAATGATGTGTTGGACCATACATTTAGAAATTCTTTGTCTAAATGTATTTATAGTGTTGATTTATTAAAGAATACTCTAATTCAACATGGATATATGATTTTATCTGGTGAACCCATGAAGATTACGATTTCAACAAAAAAGTTTGGCTATACTGGAAATGAAATCGCAAATCTTTTAATGGAATGTGATATCTATCCCGAATTCTATGATTCAGACTATATTGTATTAATGCCATCTCCATATAATACGAAGGATGACTTAAAACGATTAAAGACATGTTTATGTGGAATTGAAAGAAAACCTATTTTAATAAATAAACCACCAAAATTAGAACAATCTAAGAAAGCTATGAATGTGCGTCAAGCTTTATTTGCGCCAAGTAAAATGATAGAAGTTTCTAAATCATTAGGACAAGTATGTTCAAGTGTTACTGTATCTTGTCCTCCAGCGATTCTTCCAGTGATTCCAGGAGAAGTGATTAGTGAGTCTTCTATTGAAGTCATGAAATATTATGGTATTGAAACTGTACGAGTTGTCAAAGAATGACAGCTCTTTTCTTTTGTGTGTGAAACCGCTAACAATTGAAGTATAATGAAATAAGAAGTAAACATACGAAAAGGAGGAGAATCATATGTTTGACAAGTTGTTTGAACCCATGCAAATACGTGGTATGGAATTAAGAAATCGTGTTGTCATGTCTGCGATGGGAACACATGAAAGTGCGGAAAGTGAAGATGGAAAGAGTGTTACGGATAAGTTGATTGCGTATCATGTTGCTCGTGCAAAAGGTGGAAATGGATTAAATACAGTTGAAGTTACAAGTGTAGATGCCCCGAGTGCACCTTTTGGATTCTTGTCGATTGCCGAAGACAAGTACATTTGTGGATTTAAAAAATTAAATGATGCCGTGCATGAAGCCGGAGGAAAAACTTGTTTACAATTATGGCAAGGAGGATTGGCAGTAGCTTCAGATCAAACGGCTCAGATCTTAGTACCAAATGATTTACCATTAAGTCCACAATATACCGTGTCAGCTATCACAAATGAAAGATTACTCGATATAATAGATAAATTTGGACAAGCGGCAAGACGTGCAGTCGACGCAGGATTTGATTGTTTAGAATTCCATTGTGCACATAACTATTTACCACACTCTATGCTTTCAGGAGGAATCAACCATCGAAGTGATGAGTGGGGTGGATCTTTTGAAAATCGTAAGAAATTCCCATTGGAATGTATTAAATCGATACGTGCCAATATGCCAGAAGATATGCCACTATTCATGCGTGTAGATTGTCATGATGACATGTTAGAAGGTGGTTTGACAGTGGAAGAAGTGATTGAATTTTGTAAAGATGCCAAAAAATTAGGTGTGGATGTATTAAATATTAGTCGTGGAAACATCTTGACGGCAGCTACATTATATGAGGTGGCTCCAGTTGATATTGAAAACGGATTTAACGTAGAAGATGCTGCGCGCATTCGTAAAGAAACAGGTATGTTGACAATGCCATGTGGACGCATCAATACGCCTGAATTTGCTGAAAAGATTTTAGAAGATGACAAGGCAGATTTAGTTGTCATGGCACGTGCACAGCTTGCCGATGCCAACTTCTGTAATAAGGCTAGAGCTGGTAAAGTCAATCAAATTCGCTATTGTATTGGATGTAACCAAGGTTGTTATGACTCATTCTGTGCATCCTTATATAATCCAGCCATTAAACACATTACTTGTATGCGAAATCCTGGCTTATTAGAAGAGGAAACATTAGGCTTAAAACCTGGATTTGTTTCTAAAAAAGTTGTCATCTTAGGTGGTGGAATTGCGGGTATGGAAGCGGCTCTAGATTTAAAAGAAACAGGCAATACACCAATTTTATTTGAAAAGAGTGAAAATCTTGGTGGACAATTCTTATTGGCAGGAGCTATTTCGGCTAAAAAAGATTTTAAGAATGCGGTAGATAAAATGATTTTGGATGTTCAAGAATCTGGAATTGAAGTGCACTTAAATACTGTTGTTACTAAGGAAATGCTAGAAGAAATTAAGCCGGATGCACTCATTGTAGCGATTGGATCTAGTCCATTTGTACTTCCAATTGAGGGTAGTGAAAAAGCTATTATTGCACATGATGTATTGAGTGAAAAAGTAGAAGTACTAGGCGAAAATGTAGTCATCATTGGTGGCGGTCTTGTTGGTTTTGAAACAGCAGAATTCTTGGCTGCAAGACAAAAGAAAGTCACTGTTTTAGAAATGAAAGAAAAAGCTTTACAGGATTTAGGACCATTGCGTCAAATTACGGCCCAGTTTGCGATGGCACAGATGCCAATCACAATTGAAACAAGTACAACTGTAGAACGAATTGAGGATCATGCAGTTGTTGCGAGTGGCAAAGAATATCCATATGATAGTGTCATTATGGCTGTAGGATCAAAGGCAAACGATACAAGTATGTATACAGATTTAGGTATTCCTACATACATCGTTGGTGATTGTAAAAAAGCAGGTGTTGCTTTAGATGCATTTAAAGATGCTTATCATGCCGTATTAGAAATTAATAAGTGAAGTCTTAATTGGCTTCACTTTTAAATGTGTGCCGGGCATGGCATGAGTTCAGTTGGAGATAAACCAACCA
>ERZ779645.1394-NODE-1394-length-11114-cov-9.852428_pt1 | contig 11114 bp, 8 predicted proteins | sample MGYA00511103_ERZ779645 | MGnify/ENA primary metagenome ERZ779645 (study PRJEB29588, sample SAMEA2158521) | human gut metagenome | biome: human gut; feature: human-associated habitat; material: faeces | place: Denmark | collected 2008/2010 ...
TCAATCACCAGGAGCCGCGACGTGAATACCCAAGCAGTATTCAGCCTGCGTGGTAAACCGCTAAATTCCTACGGACTCACCAAGAAAGTAGTTTATGAAAACGAAGAATTCAACTTGCTTCAAGCAGCCTTGAATATAGAAGACGGCATAGAGACACTGCGCTACAACAAAGTCATCGTAGCTACCGATGCCGATGTGGACGGCATGCACATCCGCCTGCTCATCATCACCTTCTTCCTGCAGTTCTTCCCCGACCTGATAAAGAAAGGGCATGTATATATCCTGCAAACCCCTCTCTTCCGCGTGCGCAACAAAAAGAAGACAAGTTATTGCTATACAGAGGAGGAACGTGTGAAAGCCATTGAAGAACTGGGTCCCAACCCCGAAATCACCCGATTCAAAGGTCTGGGAGAAATCTCGCCCGACGAGTTCAAGCATTTTATCGGCAAGGATATGCGTCTGGAACAAGTGTCCCTGCGCAAGACAGACCTCGTAAAAGAGCTGCTGGAATTCTACATGGGTAAGAATACCATGGAACGACAAAACTTTATTATCAACAACTTGGTTATAGAAGAAGATTTGGCATCATGAGAAGAGCTATCTTTCCGGGAACATTCGACCCGTTTACTATCGGACACTCTTCGGTAGTGAGCCGTGCACTGACTTTTATAGACGAAATCGTCATAGGCATCGGCATCAATGAAAATAAGAATACGTATTTCCCCTTGGAAAAGCGCGAACAAATGATACGAGACTACTACCGGAACGAGCCGCGCATCATTGTGCAGTCCTATGACTGCCTGACTATCGACTTTGCCCGGCAGGTAGATGCCAGTCTGATAATACGCGGCATACGCACCGTGAAGGATTTCGAATACGAGGAAACCATTGCCGACATCAACCGCAAACTGACCGGCATAGAAACCATCCTGCTCTTCACCGAGCCGGAACTTACCTGCGTCAGTTCCACCACCGTGCGCGAACTGCTGCAATACGGCAAGGACATAAGCATGTTCATACCGGAGGGAATGGAGATTAGGGATTAAGGATAAAGGATTAGGGATTAAAATGGAAATGATGAAAAAACTATTTACTATTATAATATGTATATGCGCGGTGACGGCACAAGCGCAAAAGCCGAACAATGAAGCCCTGCGCAAACTGCAAATGGCAGAGTTTGCCATCACCAACCTTTATGTGGACAAGGTGGATGAAGACAAGCTGGTGGAAGAAGCCATCATCAAGATGCTGGCACAACTCGACCCGCACTCCACCTACAACAACGCCGAAGAAGTGAAGAAGATGAACGAGCCGTTGCAAGGCAATTTCGAGGGCATCGGCGTACAGTTTCAGATGATAGAAGATACCCTGCTTGTGATACAACCCGTGAGCAACGGACCTTCCGAGAAGGTGGGCATCCTTGCCGGCGACCGTATCGTAGCCGTCAATGACAGCGCCATTGCCGGAGTAAAAATGAGCACGGAAGATATTATGAGCCGCCTGCGCGGACCGAAAGACTCGGAAGTGAAACTCACCATCGTGCGCCGTGGCGTGGACGACCAGCTGTACTTCACCGTGAAGCGTGACAAAATTCCCATCCTCAGCCTGGACGCATCTTACATGATACAACCCAAAACCGGCTATATCCGTATCAACCGCTTCGGAGCTACTACGGGCAAAGAGTTTGTAGATGCTTTGCATCGCCTGCAGAAAATGGGTATGAAAGACTTGATTCTCGACTTGCAGGGCAATGGTGGAGGATACTTGAATGCTGCCATAGAGGTCGTAAATCAATTTTTGGGCAAGAAACAACTGATTGTATATACCGAAGGGCGCCGTAATCCGCGTGCCGAGTTTGATGCTGAAGGAAACGGAGATTTCCTCGACGGACGGCTGGTGGTATTGGTGGATGAATTTTCGGCTTCAGCAAGCGAGATTGTTACCGGCGCCATACAGGATTGGGACAGAGGAGTCGTGGTTGGTCGCCGTACATTTGGCAAAGGATTGGTGCAGCGTCCCATTGACTTGCCCGATGGTTCGATGATTCGTCTTACTGTGGCTCGTTATTATACGCCTTCGGGACGTTGTATCCAGAAACCTTATGAAAGTATCGAACAGTATAACCGTGACTTGATAGACCGTTACAACCGTGGTGAAATGCTGAGTGCTGACAGTATTCATTTTCCCGATTCGTTGAAATATAAGACTTTGCGCCTGGAGCGTACGGTTTATGGTGGCGGAGGTATTATGCCCGATTATTTTGTGCCGGTGGATACCACGATGTATACTGATTATTACCTGGCTTTGCGCGATAAAGGAGCCATTGTGCAGCAAAATTTGAAATGGGTGGATGCTCGTCGGACAGAATGGTTGAAGAAGTATAAAGACTTCCGTCATTTTGACCGTGAGTTTGAAGTTACTCCCGAAATGCTGGACGAGTTGAAAGCTTTGGGAGAGACATTGGGAGTTGTTTATAAGGAGAAAGAATATCAGTTGGCGATGCCTCTTATCAAAGCCCAGCTGAAAGCCCTTATTGCCCGCGACCTTTGGGATATGAATGAATATTTCCAGGTTATCAATCGTTTGAGTGACAGTATGAATAAGGCTATCGAATTGCTGGAAAGACCTGAAGAAGAGTTCTTGAAGCGTGGAATTTCTTCAGGCAGCTATTGATGGTGGCATGATGTGACAACGGGGTTGTCTTACATCATGCTCACCATGGATTGGCATTTGTTTGCTTATTTCTTCAGTTCCGGGTAACTGATACGGGTGTGGTACATCGTTTTCAGTTTTTCTTTGAATACGCTTTTCACCGTGGCAATGTCTTTGAAGGTGATGGGGCATTCTTTGAAGTTGCCGTCCTGTACCTGGCTGTCAATGATTTTGTCTACCAGGTTCGAGATGCTTTCCTCGGTGTATTCAGGCAGGCTGCGCGAGGCAGCTTCTACCGAGTCTGCCATCATCATAATCGCCTGTTCCTTGGTGAAAGGGTTCGGACCCGGATAGCGGAATGCTTCCTTATCTACTTCTTCATCGGGATGTTCGTTCTGGTACGAGATGTAAAAATATTTGGTTAATCCTTTTCCATGATGGGTGCGGATGAAGTCTTTGATGACCTCGGGCAGGTTGTTCTTTTCTGCAAGTTTCACGCCGTCGGTTACATGGCTGATTACAATTTGGGCACTTTGTTTGTAACTTAGCTGGTCGTGTGGATTCACGCCCGACTGGTTCTCGGTGAAGAAGGCAGGATTCAGCATTTTGCCGATATCGTGGTACATTGCTCCGGTACGCACCAGTTGGCTGTTGGCTTCGATACGGTTGGCAGCTGCGGCGCAGAGGTTGGCCACCTGCAAGGAGTGGTTGAATGTACCGGGAGCTACTTCCGACATTTCACGCATCAGTTTGTTGTTGATGTTCGAGAGTTCCACTAGTGTGACGTTGGATGTAAACCCGAAAGTCTTTTCGAGGATGAACAGCAACGGATAGGTAAACAGCAGCAATATGCCGTTGATGATGAAATTGATGTAGATATTCGTGTTCAGTTGCGAAACGTCGTTGACATGGATCAGGTCGAGCGCGAAATATAATACTGAATAGGCAACGACAACAATCAGGGCACTGCGTAATAACTGTGAGCGTTGCGACAGTTCGCGCAGGCTATAAATACTTGCCATGCCTGCGATGGTCTGCAGCAAGATGAATTCGTGCGGCGTACGCAGGCAGATGGAGCAAAGCAATATAGACAGGATGTGTGCCATGAATGCTGTGCGCGAGTCGAGAAAGATGCGTACAATCATCGGCAGCATTGTGAATGGTACGATGTACACGCTCATAAACGGATGTGATACCATCAGTGATGAGATGACAGGGAAGAAGATAATCAGGAAGAACAGGATGCTAAGGCTTCCTTTCTTGTCGTAATAATCGCGGCGGAACAGGGCGAGGTATATCATAAAGCATCCGATGAGAATGGATACAAACAGGATTTGCCCGAATAGGGTCAGGCGTTTTTCGGTAGTGGTTTCGTTCCGTTTGTCCCATTCCCGTTGCAGGGATTTCAAGATGTTATAGGTCTGCTGGTTGATGATTTCACCCCGGTCGATGATTTTCTGTCCGTTCATTACGAAGCCTTTGGCGAATGATACTCCTGAAAGTAAGTCTTTTTTTGCCGTTTCCGATTTGTTGGCATCGTAAATAAGGTTTACGGTCAGGTAATTGTTCAGGTTGCATCGTTGCAGCAGGGTCTTGCTGAAGTGTACGGTGTCCGAATTGACCAGTGCTTCATAAGCCCGTTTCGTACTGTAGATTTCGCTGATGCTTTGCAGGATGGAAGTGTTCTGGTAGACAATCTGTATGCTCAGGATACTGTCTTTGTGCAGACGCGCCAGTTGTTCGACAGGCATGATTCCTTTCCGATAGATTTCCTTCAGTTTTTGTTCGATGTAATGTGGATACGTGGGGTCGGGGATGATTTGCCGGAGTTTTCTGTTGTAGTCTTCCTTGAACTGGCTGATAATCCGTTCACCCATGGTTTCCGATAACTGGAAGTAGGGGTGGTAGCTTCTCATAATGCTGTCCTGTTCACGTTGCACTTCGTCTTCTCCCTTGTAGATGGGAAAGTCGAACGAGGCTTGGAGCAGGCCGTATTTCCACGGTTTATTGATGTCAAACTGATAGTTGAATTGTCCTTCCCGCGGCAGGAAGTATACGATAATGGCCACTGCAGCAAGGAAGATGCCGCATTTATAGAAGAACTTCTTATACGAGAACTGTCTTTCGGTTTGGAAACTTTTCATAAGATTCGGATATTTTGCCTGCAAAATAAGAAAAAAACGGGAAAAATACCTTAATTTTGCGCTGTATTTTTTAGATAAAATCACTATGGCAGAAAGAAAAGTTAGAGTTCGTTTCGCTCCCAGCCCTACGGGAGCGTTACACATCGGTGGTGTGCGCACTGCCTTATACAACTATCTGTTCGCCCGTCAGCACGGGGGGGACTTGGTTTTCCGAATCGAGGATACCGACTCGAACCGCTTCGTTCCGGGAGCGGAAGAATACATACTCGAATCGTTCAAATGGCTGGGTATCCAGTTTGACGAAGGGGTCAGTTTCGGAGGAAATTATGGACCTTACCGTCAGTCGGAGCGTCGCGACATCTATAAGAAATATGTGAAAGTGTTGCTCGACAGTGGAAAAGCCTACATTGCTTTTGACACGCCCGAAGAACTGGATGCCAAACGAAAGGAAATACCTAACTTCCAGTATGATGCCTCTACACGTATGTCGATGCGTAATTCGCTGACGATGCCGAAAGAGGAAGTAGACCGTCTTGTTGCCGAAGGAAAACAGTATGTAGTTCGTTTCAAAATTGAACCCGATGAAGATGTGCACGTGGACGATCTCATCCGCGGCGATGTGAAAATCAACTCTTCTATTCTGGATGACAAGGTTCTGTATAAATCGGCAGACGAACTGCCTACGTATCACCTGGCAAATATTGTCGATGACCATTTGATGGAAATTTCCCATGTTATCCGTGGTGAGGAATGGCTGCCTTCGGCTCCCTTGCACGTCTTGCTTTACCGTGCTTTTGGCTGGGAAGATACGATGCCCCGTTTTGCACATCTGCCCTTGTTGCTGAAACCCGAAGGCAATGGAAAATTGAGTAAGCGTGACGGCGACCGTCTTGGTTTTCCTGTGTTCCCACTGGAATGGCATGATCCCAAGACTGGTGAAGTGTCATCGGGATACCGTGAATCGGGATATCTGCCCGAAGCGGTCATTAACTTCCTTGCCTTGTTGGGTTGGAATCCGGGTAATGACCAGGAATTGATGTCGATGGACGAACTGGTGAATCTTTTCGACTTGAACCATTGTAGCAAGGCGGGGGCTAAATTCGATTACAAGAAAGGCATCTGGTTCAATCATGAATATATTCTGCGCAAGAGTGACGAGGAGATTGCTGCCCTGTTCAAACCTGTGCTGGAAGCGCATGGAGTGGCAGTGCACGATTATACCGATAGTTATCTGACAAAGGTCGTTTCACTGGTGAAAGGCCGTGTCAATTTTGTGAAAGAACTTTGGGAGCAGGCACGCTTTTTCTTCGTGGCTCCTGAAACCTATGCCGAGAAAGATGTGAAGAAACGCTGGAATGCCGATACGCCCCGTATTATGGACGAGCTGGCCGGTGTGCTGGAAGGTATCGGTGATTTCACTTCGAAACCGTCGGAAGACATTGTGATAGCCTGGATTACAGAGAAGGGATATCACTTGGGCAATGTGATGAATGCTTTCCGTCTTGCCGTGGTAGGCGAATGCAAGGGACCGCATATGTTCGACATTACCGAACTGCTGGGCAAGGAAGAGACTATCAGGCGTATGCGCCGTGCGGTGGAGGTGCTTAAATAACCGGTGTGATGATATACAATTTTGCAATCTGCCTGTTCGTAGGGGCAGTCCGTCTGATTGCGCTGTTCAATAAGAAAGTGGCGCGGATGGTAAAGGGTGAGCGTGAAGCTTTCGATGTGCTGGCACGGAAAATTGATCCGCAGGCGAAGTACATCTGGTTTCATGCCGCCTCATTGGGTGAATTCGAGCAAGGACGCCCGTTGATAGAGCTTATCCGCCGGAATTATCCTCAATACAAAATCTTGCAGACGTTTTTCTCGCCTTCGGGCTACGAGGTGCGCAAGGATTACCGGGGTGCCGATGTGGTGTGCTACTTACCGCTTGATACACCGCGCAATGTGCGCCGTTTTCTCGATGCAGCACATCCTTGCGCCGCATTTTTCATCAAGTATGAGTTTTGGAAAAACTATCTTGGTGCGCTTCATCGCCGTGGGGTGCCGGTCTACAGCGTCAGTTCCATCTTCCGTCCGCAGCAAGTGTTCTTTCGGTGGTACGGTGTAGCATATCGGGACGTGCTGAAATGTTTTACCCATCTCTTTGTGCAGAATGAAGAGTCTGTGCGCCTGCTTGCAGGGATAGGTGTCACCGCTACCACCATTGTGGGTGATACACGATTCGACCGCGTGCTGGACATCTGCCGTCAGGCGAAAGAACTTCCGTTGGTAGAAGCATTCAAGGGCAGCAATCGCTATACGCTGGTGGCTGGCAGTTCGTGGGCACCCGATGAGGATATTTTCATTCCCTATTTCAATGCCCATCCGGAGATGAAGCTTATCATTGCTCCCCACGTTATTGATGAAAACCATCTGTCCGAAATCGAAAGCAAGCTGCACCGCACTGCGGTGCGTTACACGCAGGCGACGCCAGAGAACGTGTGCCGTGCAGACTGTCTTATCATAGACTGTTTCGGACTGCTTTCGTCTATCTATCGGTATGGCGAGGTGGCATACATTGGCGGTGGTTTCGGCGTGAGCATACACAATACGCTCGAAGCGGCTGTTTATGGCATCCCTGTTGTTTTCGGACCTAACAACCAGAAATTCCTTGAAGCTCAGGGATTGAAAGCCTGCCATGGCGGTTTTGAGATAACCGATGCTACCGGTTTCGAAACCCTGATGGATCGTTTCCTGTCCGATGAAGCCTTTCTTTCTGCTTCGGGTAAGGCGGCAGGCGATTATGTAAAAGACAACGCCGGTGCGCTGGACAAAATAATGGATATCGTCCGTTTGTGACGTGTCTTTCTTTTATCATTCGGGAAGAGGCTGTCTTTAAATGAAAGTTGTTTTTCATTTAGAGACAGCCTCTTTTGTTTATCTGTTTGAAACCTCACATTCCGAACCGCGACGTATCCACCTCTTTCGCCTCCTTCTTCTTATATCCGCCGAAGCGGTAGCTGAACGAGACGGTGAGGCTGCGGGCGTAGTTCTTTACGTGCATGTCGAAGTGCTGGGTGCCGTTGCGCGACTCGATGTCGAGGTGGTTCATCCCGTTGAAGAGGTCGGTGCCTTTCAGTTGGAGCATCGCTTTGTCGCCGGCGAAGGTGTAGCGCAGGGCGGCATCCACATAGCCCACGGCACCGAGGCGGTAACTGCCCTGTATGGCTCCTGTCTGCCCGAAGGCGGAGATTTCCAGACGGATATTGGGGCGGCTGCTCAGGGTGAAGGTGTTGGTCCACTGCCCGATGCCTGCCCACCGCTTGTTGTCGAAGGGAGCATCGTAGTAGCGGCTCGCCTTGTCGTGCTTCAGCTGGGCGTTCAGCGTCAGCTGGCTGTCCCACCACGTGCCTACGCGGAAGGGGACGACGGCGGTGAACGTGAGCAGCTGCAGGTAGTCCCAGTTCTGGTAATTATAAATGGCACGCAGCTCGTGCGAGTCCAGGTATGCCATCTGCATAAAGTAGTCGGGCACGTAGCTGTATTCCGCCTGCACGATGTACTTGCTCTTCCAGATGTAGGTCAGCGTGGCGGTATAGTCGGTGTAGGGGTGCAGGCTGGCGTTGCCTTCTATCACCTGATAGCCGTTCAGGTAGCTGGTGCTGCCGCTCAGCGTCCAGTAGTCGGGATAGGTCTTGTCCGAGCTGAACGAAAGCTGGAAGATGTGTGCCGCCGAAGGCATGTAGTTCAGCGAAAGAGTGGGGTAGACCGCCCACTTCCGGTAGTCCGTCATCTTATAGTATTCCACTGCTGCCGACGCGCTGAGGTTCCATTGCGGACTGAACGCCTTGTCGAATCCGGCATAGACGTTGTAGGTATATTCGTCGATGCGGCTTTCGCTGTCCATGCCGCTCATCTCGGGCAGGTCGTAGCGTTGCGAGTTGCGGTTGTTCACGTAGGTGAACGCCGTGCCGTAGTTCAGCGTCCAGCCCTTTGCGAGCGAATGGCTCTGGTCGGCATATACTTTCCAGCGTCCGATGCGCTGGCGCGAGTCGCTGCGGAAGGCGGACGGCTCGGTTTCGGTATCGGTGAAGTCTTGTGTGCTCTCGTCTTCGTAATACGTGTAGTCGGCGCCTGCGCTCAGCCCGAAGCCGGAGGTATAGTTCAGCGCGGCGTTATGCAGCTGCGTGTCGCTCCGCTTGCCGTTGTGCGAGTCCGTCACGTTGCCCCATGCGTCTGCCGTCGATTTCCCGTCGGGTTTGAGGCTGCCCGTATAGCTGAGGCTGAGGCGGTCGTCCTCCGTGGGCTTGTAGGTGGCGGCGGCGCGGAAGGTATGGGTCAGGCTCCGTCCGCTGTCATCTTCAGACAGGCGGATGTCGTGCGTCTCTCCGTCTGCGGTGTGCAGGGCGCGGAAGTCCATTCCCTGCCGGTAATAATAGTCGCTCAGGTGGTACATCGCGTCCACGTCCCACCGTGGCGAGAGCCACGCCAGCGTCACGCCTCCGTTGCCTCCGGCTTCGTCCTTCTGCACGTAGTTGCCGTTCACCTCGCCCTGCAGGCCGCCTTCGCCAGCCTTGTAACCCTTCAGCACGAGGTTGACCGCCGCGCCGCGCACGTGGTATTGGGGCGGCGCGCTATACATCACCTCCGCTCGTTCCACGCGCGAGGCAGGCGTTGCCTTCAGCAGGGCGATGACTTGCTCGGCGCTCATGGATGAAGGCTTGCCGTTGAGCACGATGCCCAGGCTTCCGCTTCCGGCAAGGGCAGGCACGCCGTCCTTCTCCACCACGCCCGGCAGCTGCAGCAAGGCTTCGTAGGCGTTGGTCACGAGGCGGCTGGCGGCGATTTGCGCCACGTCGTAAGTCAGGCGGCTGCCCTCCACCTTCACCAGCGGACGCTCGCCGCGCACCGTCACCTCGTCCAGCGCATAGTCGCGCGGCATCAGCACGAGGGTATCCGCGTCCGCCCCGCTCCCTTCGCGGATGCAGGTATTATAAATAAGGTGCTGCACGACGAGGCGGTACCTCTCGGGACGCTGCCCGAAGCGGAACACGCCCAAGCTGTCGGTCAGGGTCGCGTCGATATAGGTAGAGTCGGCGGTTTGCAATACCACCGTGGCGGCTTCCACCGGCCGGCGGTCGGCATCGGTCACCGTCCCCGTAAGGCTTTGGGCGGAAGCCGTTGCCACGCCCGCTCCGCACATCAGCAAGAAAAAGAATGTTTTCATGTCGTTCTGTCGTTTTTGATTGATGCCGCAAAGGTAAATAGCCGCCTCCGCATCGGTGGTTAACGTAACGTTAACGGGGGAGTATGCGATATGAAATCACGGTAGGGGCGAGGTCCGCTCGCCCGAAGACATCCGCTGTAGATGCATTCGGGCGGGCAGACCCCGCCCCTACGATTTGTCACACAATCGGCTTGACCACCTCAACCCTCATCCCCAGGGCGTGCATTATCCGGTAGAAAGTGGCGACACTGGGGGTTATCACTCCTTTCTCAATCCGTGAGATGTACGATTTTGTCACGCTGAGGCGGTCGGCAAGCTCGGACTGGGTCATTCCCGCCTCCTTTCTTGCGTCAAGCAGAATCTGGCTTGTGTAGAACGCATACGCTTCTTCGTCGAACTTCGCACGTTCGGGCGTGCCGGGCGCACCGAACTCCTTATCCAGTTCAGCGCTGATGTCGGTCAGCATTTCTTCGTTTGTATTCATAATATTCCTCCTTTATTTGTAATGCCTTTGCTATTTCCGAGGGCGGCGTCTTCTGCGTCTTCTTTTGGAATCCGTTGAAAAGCACTACGATTTGCCCTTCATCAAAGATAAAAAAGATGCGGTAAATATTTCCATTATACGATATGCGCAACTCATACAAGCCGTCGCGTATGGCTTTTATGAATTTCACAGGCATCCTGTCTTCTGTTTCCAATAGCGACAAGACGTATTTCACTTTCAACACTTCCTTCTCGCCCAATGCAGAAAGGAAGTCCTTATAGTATTTCCCGAATGCGATTATCTTCCGTCTCATAGCGCAAAGATAACGCAAGTTGCAATATAATGCAACTTTTGCAGGATTTTTTTCCTCTGCGTCTTTGTGTCTCTGCGTTTGGCTGCCGTCACGCCGGATTTTTTCGCTTCGCCCAACAAATCGTGCAATCCGCAAGAACCGCCCATTCGTCCCGAAACGGTGAAAAAACGTAGTCCAGAGCGGATTTTCCCCGCCAAACTGTTGCCCAATCCGCCGATTATGCTAACTTTGCGTGCGGGTGCGTTTCGGCGGCACTTCGTAGCCCTGCGGAAGCTTGCGGAAACGTTTCGGCGGCACTTCGTAGCCCTG
>ERZ779645.1399-NODE-1399-length-11091-cov-12.110638_pt1 | contig 11091 bp, 10 predicted proteins | sample MGYA00511103_ERZ779645 | MGnify/ENA primary metagenome ERZ779645 (study PRJEB29588, sample SAMEA2158521) | human gut metagenome | biome: human gut; feature: human-associated habitat; material: faeces | place: Denmark | collected 2008/2010 ...
CAGTTGTTCTTAAGAACTGCGCCGCCGGTAACTGATACTGCTAGGCTATCCATGGATAAGCCGATCGCTAGTAGCAGAACTTCAATGTATAACATACTAGAATGATTCCCGTTTAATAATTTCTTCTATGGGCTTACGTTTCTTTGGAGTCTCATCGAATAATGCCGGATCGGAAGGATAGCCGAACGGTATCAATACAACAGGCTCGATCGTTTCCGGAATTTTAAAATGTTTACGGCAAAGCTCCGTGTCGAAATTGCAAACCCAACAAGTACCCAATCCTTGTTCGGCAGCGGCTAAACAAATGTGTTCCGTGGCGATAGCCGTATCGATATCCATATGATCCTTATGATCGCCCCGTTTCCAAGATTGCTGATGATCTCCGCAAACGATCAAGTAATAAGGCGCTTGCTTGAACCATTCCCGGGGATAGCATTCTTGTAATTTAGCTTTTCCTTCCGCACTTTGAACCCATACAAAATACCAAGGTTGATAATTTACCGCCGAAGGGGCCAAACGAGCTGCTTCTAGGATATAATCAATCTTTTCTTGCTCTACGTTTTTGGGGGCATACTTTCGGATAGAGCAACGTTTTCTCGCTAATTCTAGGAAACTCATATCTCATCCTCTATTTTATAGTTATTGCGATTCGGAGAATTGCGGGAAATCAACTCCCCGATAAAGCCCGCTAGGAACATCTGGGTTCCCAGAATCATCGCTGTCAATGAAATATAGAAATAAGGGGAACTTGTAACCAAAGGTCTTAGATCTCCAGAGTACATCGAGATCAATTTCATGCTGAGTACGATTACTAGAGCGATAAAACCAATGAAGAACATAGCGCTTCCCCATAAACCGAAGAAGTGCATCGGTTTCTTTCCGAATTTGGAAGTAAACCAAAGCGTGATCAAATCAAGATAACCGTTCACGAAGCGATCCAACCCGAATTTAGTAGTTCCGTACTTGCGGGCTTGATGTTTCACTACTTTCTCGCCAATCTTGTGAAATCCGGCAATCTTAGCTAAATAAGGTATGTAACGGTGCATATCGTTATACACCTCTATATTTTTAATGACAACATTCTTATACGCTTTCAATCCGCAATTGAAATCGTGTAAGTTCTTTATTCCCGAGAATTTACGAGCTGTCGCGTTGAATAATTTCGTGGGGATCGTCTTAGACAACGGGTCATATCTTTTCTTTTTCCAACCGGATACCAGATCGTACCCGTCTTCGGTGATCATCCGGTAAAGTTCGGGTATCTCATCCGGGCTGTCCTGTAGATCGGCGTCCATGGTAATGACTACGTCACCTTTAGCCCGCTGGAATCCGCAGTGCAATCCCGGCGACTTGCCGTAGTTGCGACGGAACTTGATTCCCCGGATATGTGGAGAACGTTGTTTCAACTCCTCGATCACTTCCCAAGAATTATCCGTACTACCGTCATTCACGAAAATGACTTCGTAGGTATAATTATGTTCTTTCATCACCCGCTCTATCCACGAGAATAACTCGGGTAAAGACTCGGCTTCGTTATACAACGGGATAACAACTGATATGTCCATTATTTGTCTGTAATTAACTTTTTAGCGGTTTTCAGTGATGGAACCAGTCGAATTGTTCCTGCACAAGAGAGCCGCTACCGGTATAGAAAGTATGATGCCGTAAAATACGTTATTAAATATTCCTTGTATGGCCATATGGATTGGCGAGATGCGAATATTGCTGAGCGAGTCGAGCATATCCGAGTTAACTTGGCTATCTTTTAATGCAGTCGTTAATTGCCCGATCGCATTTGCCACGAAATCAGGTGGGGCGATGAACTGATAAAAGACAAAGTATTCAAGCGAGACGATCAATGCGGCGAAAAAATACAACATCGTGCCGAATCTCCATGCATGAAAGAAACTGATCCTTCCACCGATGTCGTGCCGATATCTTTTCGTCATGTAGTAGGCGATGAAAGGGACGGCGAGCGTCAATAGCCAATAGACAAGACTCAAGGAGGGGACTGAAACGCTGAAGATGAAAAAGATGTATTTCACTACCCAATATATACCCATGGCCAAACCATAAGTCATAGCGCCTTTTAAAAGTAAATTCTTATTCTCTTCCATGATGTTGCTGTTTTGAATTCTTATCAGCAAAGTTAATATATTAATGCAAATGCGCAACTATATTATGTCTAAAATAGAAAAAAGGAAGCCTACGTATAAGCTTCCTTTTAAGTTGTGTTTTATCTGAGCCTCTTGTCGGATTCGAACCAACGACCCCGAGATTACAAATCACGTGCTCTGGCCAACTGAGCTAAAGAGGCAAGATTAAACTTTGCAGCCACGCGGCTATCTATCGTGGCTTAGCGGCTGCAAAGTTAGATATATTTTTTGAATCACAAAACTTTTAGCGTGATTTTTTTATTTCCCTTGCTGTTTTTCTTTTACTTTCAGCAATTGCTTAGACAATGCATCCATGCATACGTCTATCGATTCTTCAAATGTATCACTTACTTTTTCTGCGTAAAACTCGGTATTCAGCGCCAATACGCGCACGCCAGCTTCCTTATTCATAGCTGTCTCCGGCTTTACCACCTTCAAAGACACCTCTACTTTCTTTATATTATCGCAAAATCTTTCAAGTTTCTCTGCTTTCTTCTGAATAAAAGCTTCCAGTCTCTCAGATGCATCGAAATGAATGGATTGAATTCTTACTTCCATAAAAACCTCCTTTTTTTACGCTCTTGGATGAGCTTGTTCATAAACTTTTTTTAATTCTTCAAAAGTCGTATGCGTATAGACCTCGGTAGTGGTCAGGCTCTCATGTCCCAAAAGCTCCTTCACCGACTCCAGCCCTGCCTCATTATTCAGCATAGCCGTCGCAAATGAATGCCTCAGCACATGCGGGCTTCTTTTCTTCAACGTCACGACCTTCGACAAATCGCGTTTCACCAACAAATAAACAAGACTGGGATATAATGCCTTCCCTTCCTTACGGACGAAAAACGCCTCACATTCCCCGTGCCAATATTCTTCTCTTGCCGAAAGATAATGGAGCAGCCTTTCTTTCAAACCTTCCCCGAACGGGATAATACGCTGCTTATTCCTCTTTCCTGTCACTTTTATCTGGCATGCAGACAAATCCACATCCCCGTCTTTCAGACCTATCAGCTCCGCCTCGCGGATACCCGTTTCATAAAAGACTGCGATAACCGTCTTGTTGCGGACACTCTCGAAATCGTCACCCGGTTCCTCATCCAGCAACCTGTCCATATCAGCTTCTTTTACAAATACGGGAAGCGGTTTCTTCTTTTTCGGCCCCTGAACCTTCCGGATCGGATCTGCCGAAACCACATTCTCCCGCAACAGATAGCGATAAAACGACCGCAGCGCACTCAGCTTCCGGTTTACCGACGATGCCGAATACCCCTCATCCATCAATGAAATCATCCATCCACGGATAATGTCCGAATCGACAGCCGTAAAATCCAAAGCCTCATCCACCGCTTTGAAGTATGCTTCAAACTCCGAGAGGTCTGTACCATAGCTGACAATGGTCTTGTCAGAATAGTTTTTCTCGAACTGGAGATACCTCAGAAAAGATTCCTTCAACATAAAAATATCGCCTTTCTTGTTCTCAGCAACGAATTTATGAAAAAGAATTCAATTATTCAAAGATTTTTGCGGAATTATTCTTCTGTCTGATGCATTTTTTGAACGTAAATAGCACGTTCCATCTTCAATCTCTTCAATACAGACGGTTTGTCGTACTGCTGTCTGCGTCTCAATTCTTTTACAACACCTGTTTTCTCAAATTTTCTTTTAAATTTCTTCAGCGCTTTTTCAATGTTTTCGCCTTCTTTTACTGGTACTACAATCATGTTTTTAAAATTAAGATTATATTGTTATTAAATGTTGCGTAGTCAATTCGCGGCGCAAAATTACACATACTTTCTTTATTTACAAAACTTTCCACCATATTTTATTGTATATTCCACAGAAATCGTAACTTTGTTAACCGTTAAAACGAAAGCTACTGTATGGAAACAAGAATCACCGAACGAATAGCGTCTTTACGCGCTTTCATGCAAGAAAGAGGACTTTCTGCATTCATCATCCCAAGCACCGACCCGCATGCGGGCGAATACGTGCCTCAATACTGGGAGGCACGCAAGTGGATTTCCGGATTCACAGGTTCGGCAGGAACCGCTGTCATCACCTTATATAATAAAGGAGGACTTTGGACCGACTCGCGTTACTTTCTCCAGGCTGAAGAACAGTTGAAAGGCTCGGGCATCATTTTATTCAAAGACCGTCTGCCCGAAACTCCATCTATCCCCGACTGGCTGGGAAGTGTACTGAACCCGCACGACAAGGTGGGTATCGACGGATGGGTAAACAGCTATGGAGAAACAGAAGACTTACGCACTGCACTGGATACACATGGACTGGAACTGGTAGCAACCGATGACCCGTTCCGACTCATTTGGAAAAACCGCCCTGCCCTGCCCGGCAATCCCCTTTCTATTCTGCCACTCACTTATGCCGGAACGTCTGCATCCGACAAGCTAAGAACCATACGTGCCTGCATTGATGCAACTCCGGCCGACGGAATCCTCCTGTCCGCTCTTGACGAAATAGCCTGGACACTCAATCTGCGGGGAAATGACGTACATTGCAATCCGGTATTCATCAGCTACCTGCTCATCACCCGCCAAGATGCCACCTTATATATAATGAGTGAAAAACTTACCCCCGAACTGACCGCTTATCTCACCGAAAACGGTGTACAGGCAAAAGATTACGGAGAAATAGAAAACGACCTGCGGCATTTCACCGGCAAGAGCATCCAGCTTTCGCCCGAGACCAATTACGCACTATACCGTACGGCACAATCGGCTGCATCCGTCATCTGCCGTCCATCACCCGTCTGTATGTTGAAGGCCATCAAGAACGAAACCGAGATAGAGGGCTTCCATCAGGCAATGCAACGCGACGGAGTAGCAATGGTACGCTTCCTGATGTGGCTGAAGGAAGCCGTAAAGAGTGGAGCGGAAACCGAAATCAGTATTGATAAGAAACTATACGAATTCCGCTCGAAGCAAGACCTGTTCCAAGGCATCAGCTTCGATACCATCGCTGGCTACCAGGAACATGGAGCCATTGTCCATTACGAAGCCACCCCCGAAACAGCATCTACACTGAAGCCTGAAGGCTTGCTGCTCTTGGATAGCGGTGCACAATATACCGACGGCACAACCGATATCACCCGCACCATTGCCCTCGGACCGGTATCCGATGCACAACGCATCGATTACACCCTGGTGTTGAAAGGTTTCATCGCCTTGTCGCAAGCCGAATTTCCACAAGGCACATGTGGCACACAACTCGATGTACTCGCCCGCCAGTTTATGTGGAAAGCAGGTATCAATTACGGACACGGTACCGGACACGGAGTAGGACACTTCCTCAACGTTCACGAAGGCCCTCATCAAATCCGAATGAACCACGTCCCTGCCCTACTCCAACCCGGCATGACCCTCACCAACGAACCGGGCATTTACAAGTCTGGACGGTACGGCGTGCGCACCGAAAACACCATGCTCATCATCCCCAGCCAGACTACAGAGTTCGGTAAATTCTATAAGTTCGAACCATTGACACTCTGCCCGATAGACAAAGAGCCCATCCGCCCCGAAATGATGACAGCCGAGGAGAAAACATGGCTAAATGCCTATCATCAGAAAGTATATCAAGAACTTGCACCGCTGCTGGCACCCGAAGAGGCTGCATGGCTGGAAAATGCCACCTCTCCCCTCGCCTGAAGCATACAGATATTATCTTCAGAACCATATGCACATATTTGCACCAAGCGGTGCAGATATGTGCATCCGCCAAGGCAAATAAGTGCACCGCCGACAAGATTAATAATCTTCCGCGTGCAAGATTAATAATCTTACGGCTTGAAGATTATTAATCTTATCGCATATAGGTCGAAGTGCATCCGCCGGAGCAAAAGGCTGAAGAACCGCAAACAACCTTTTATCGCAACATTCAAACTTAAGAAAATATGGCTTTAATCAAATCAGTAAGAGGATTCACTCCCAAAATGGGAAGCAACTGTTTCCTTGCCGACAATGCCACGATTATCGGTGATGTAGTGATGGGAGACGATTGCAGCATCTGGTTCAATACCGTCCTGCGGGGAGATGTCAATAGCATCCGCATCGGAAACCGGGTAAACATTCAGGACGGAAGCGTCCTGCACACACTTTACGAGAAATCGACCGTAGAAATCGGCGATGATGTTTCTATCGGACATAACGTCACCCTGCACGGGGCATGTATCCACAACAAAGCACTCATCGGTATGGGCGCCACCCTGCTCGACCATGCCATAGTGGGCGAAGGTGCCATCGTAGCCGCCGGCGCTCTGGTACTTTCGAACACGATAATCGAACCATACACCCTTTGGGGAGGCGTTCCGGCAAAGTTCATCAAGAAAGTAAATCCTGCACAAAGCAAGGAATTAAACCAAAAGATAGCTAACGGATACCTGATGTATGCCTCGTGGTACAAATAAATGAAGAATTAGGAATGAAGAATCGCTGCGCCCGCATGGAATTCTTCATTCCTCATTCTTAATTCCTCAAAGCTTCCCAATCAATGCATCCACGTTTTCTTCGCATGTCGCCCAGCTGGTAGCTATGCGCACCGCGGTATGCGTATCGTCTACTTTTTCCCAGACCTCGATACCGACCTGGGCAGAAAGGCGTGCCAATTGTTCATTCTCCAATACCACGAAGAGTTGGTTGGTCTGCGGAGTAATCAGAAACCGGTATCCCCGTTCCTTCAGTGCCGATACAATCTTGTCCGCCATCACAATGGCATTGCGGGCAATCCGTTCGTATAATCCGTCGGTAAAGAGTGTATCAAACTGAAGTCCGAGCAAACGCCCTTTTGCCAACAATACCCCTCTTTGCTTGATAATGGAAGACAACTGGCGGATAGCACCCGGACGAGGCATCACCAAAGCCTCGCCAAACAAAGCACCCACCTTTGTACCACCAATGTAAAACACATCGCAAAGCGAAGCTATCGCTTCCAGTGTCACATCATTACCATGAGCCGCAAGAGCATAACCCAAACGCGCACCATCCATATACAAAGGAAGGTGATGCTTGCGGCACACAGCCGACAAAGCCCGAAGTTCTGCCAATGTATACAAAGTCCCATACTCGGTAGGCTGGGAAATATACACCATTCCAGGAGCTACCATAGCCGTCCAACTGGGATTGGCATAAAAATCTGTAACATAGCGGTTCACATCCGTAGCAGAAAGCTTACCCTCAGCATGTGGCAAAGCCAGTACTTTATGCCCGCCAGCCTCTACAGCACCGGCTTCATGCTGGTTAATGTGTCCGCTCTCTGCAGCTATCACACCTTCATACGGACGAAGCATTGCTGTTATCAGCGTAGCATTGGTCTGCGTTCCGCCTACCATAAAATGTACCTCCGCTTCGGGAGCAGCGCACGCAAGCCGTATTTTCTCACGTGCCGCCTCACAATACACATCAGTTCCATATCCCAGTGTCTGTTCCATATTAGTCTGCATCAACCGCTCCAATACAAGCGGATGCGCCCCTTCCAGATAATCACTTTCAAAATGTAACATAGTTTACAATATAAAAAATCCAAGACAAAGATAGAAATAAAACCTCTATCTTTCTTGATAAAAAGCCTCCAATCTCAATAAAACAAAACAGACCCTCATACGGAACATTTTACCAACAAACCTTAATATCAGACACGAATACATCTATAAATCAAATACTTATATACAATCCGTCAGTAGCCGGCGCGGCTACTGACGGGGCATAAACCACCTTTCTCCGTGAATCAAGCAGTGCGATCAACTCATTGATTTAGAACGATTTGAGTTTTTTAATTTATAAATTAAATTTAATTTGTTATGAGAAAAAAGTATTTAAGTGCACTGCTGTTCGGAGCGTTATTGTTCGCTTCGGCAGGAACTTTTACCTCTTGTAAAGACTACGATGATGACATCAGTAATCTGCAGACACAAGTGGACGGAATTAAGGCCGACCTCGAAGACTTGCAGGCGCAGATTAGCGCAGGAAAATGGATTACTAACATTACCTCTATCGAAGGCGGATTCACAGTAACCTTCTCTGACGGTCAGTCATTCAATATCGTAAATGGTAAGGACGGACAAAATGGTGCTCCGGGTGCTGCAGGTGCTCCGGGTACATCATGGGAAATCGGTGAAGATGGTTATTGGTATAAAGACGGTGAGAAGACCGAATACAAAGCTGCCATCGATGGTGAAGCTGGAAAGATTGTCGTTCCGGAAATTAAAGACGGCGTATGGTATGTAGCCAATGAAAAAGGTGAACTGGAAGCTACTGAATACAAAGCTAACGGTGCAACTTATGCCGTAGCTGAAGCTAACGGTGGTTTCACCATCTATGCTCCGACAGAAGACGGAAAAGAAATGCTGGAAATCTATTGCCCGGGTGCAGCAGGTGCTATTACCAGCATTGATGCAGAATTAATGGACAATGGAACGGACGGTCAACTTTCAGGCGCACATGAAACTATTAAAATTAAACAATATGCGTTTGATAAAGAAACCAATAAAGCTAGATGGCAAACCTTAACTGGTAAAACCATTACCTCAAACGAAGTTATATTAACCTCTAGCGAGGTAATTGCAGCCCGTATTAGTCCGGTTAATGTCCAAGCTACGGACGTTGATTTTTCTTTGACTAATAGTAAGAAAGAGACTATTCCTGGAGTCATTTTTAATGCTAAAGAATATAAAGGCTACGTAACAAGTGGTAATGTAATTAGCCGTGCGGATTATGGTAACGGTTTATATACATTGACAATGAAGCCACTTGAAGTAAAGAATGAAAATACTGTAACTAATACTTTTAAATTAACGAGTGGCGGTAGTAATATTCTTTATGCGCTGAATGCTGAAAATGCTTGCTTAGGCAAATATCAATTTGCTGTAGATTTGAATTCTACTACGGCAACTATTTCAGAATATTTAATAGATGGTGATGATGCAAATCCTGTAGTAGCAGGTACTCAAACGTCTATAAGTGGCGCTAGCAAAGCATATACTTATCCTGATGGTTTTTATAATGAAAAAGTTGATGCTAAAGTTGCACATTCAGTATCAACAGAAGACATGTCTGAAATATATGATATGTGGTTAACTGCAGAAGACTATGATGTGGACTTGTTTGGATTGGTATTCGATCAAGACAAGCATACTTTCACAGTTACTGCAGATCCGGATATTATTACTAAGGCATACTTTGATTTGACTGTTCACACATTGAACAATAACGGTGTATATCATGCTAAAACTATTCGAATTGATGTTTCTAGTAAGATCGTAGCTGAAGCTGAATATGCTACTCGCCAATGGACTATTGTTGATGATGAAGGCAAGTCTAGCGAAAACACTAAGAACGCATTCGAAGCTGACATGAAGACCATGACTGATGGCTTAGGAAGTCAATTCGCTGCATGGCAAAGAAAAGTAGATGGATTTGAAGTTAAATACTTCTCTGACGCAGCTTGTCAAAATGTAGTAAAAGTAAATGGCGCTAATGTTGTTCAAAACGCAACTTCTAATAATAGCGGTATTGATTTGATATTCTTGAATGCCAATGACAAAGAGACTGTTATTAAAGATGCTTCGGATATGAAGTTCGCTATTAAGAATAGTGAAGCTTCTAAGGCATTTAAAGTTGACAAGGTTTATTATGCTCAAGTAACATTCTACGATGGAAATGATGCATTGAATACTATCGTTGTTCCATTCGAATTCAATATTCCTGCATTAGCAACAATGTTTGCAATTCGTGATGGTTATGTAAGCGATAATGTCATTAATGCATATTTTTATAACACAACTGGAACTGGATCTACAGCAGTAGAACTTAACAGATACTTCAGTAAATCTGTTAAGGATGCAAACGTAGAAGTTATAGGAAAGATAGGCAATGATAATTGTACAGATCTATTTAAGTTCTCTGCAGCTACATTTGGACCGACTACAACTATTGATTTGCTTGATGGTATTAAGGATGGTCAACCAAATAAGGGTTATGGTAAAGCTGTAACAGTTAAAGTAACGAAAGATCATTACTTTGGTTGGGAATATCAAACAGAAGGTACAAATGAATATTCATTCCAAATACGTTTGATGAGTCCTGTTTACGAAGGTTCGATTGCTGTATTAAGCGGTTCACGCGTTGCTGTTAGTGCAAATGACTTTGTTAACGGAGCTAACATTACAGAAAAAGATATTCAAGGTCGTGACTATAATGGTAATGATTTGTATATCTTCCCAGATGTTGCGGGCAATACACCTATTTGGAAGAATAAACAAATTGATGCAGTTATTCCTAGCGAAGATAAAGATAACTATATTGAAAGCGCTGAGATGACTAATGCATGGCGTGATGGTGATGGTGTTACTCATAAGGGATCTATCAATATCAAAGGACGTGCATTGTCTAAAGACACTGACATTGATTTACCTGTAACGATTAAAGATGCATGGGGTTATGAATTGAAAGTGAATATTCCTGTTACAGTTAAAATGAACATGAGTGAATGATTTAACCGAATGCTCTATAAAAAAGCGACTCCGCAAGGAGCCGCTTTTTTTATTGCCTTTTTCGAAAGAATTTCGTTACTTTGCATAAACCCTAAAAAACACGTTACACCATGAAGTACCCGATAGGAATCCAGAGTTTCGACCAGTTGATTAGTGACGGCTATGTGTATGTCGACAAGACTGATCTGATTTACCAGTTAGTAACGTCAGGGAAGATTTATTTCCTGAGCCGTCCCCGGCGTTTCGGCAAAAGCCTGCTTGTCTCTACCCTGAAATGCTATTTTCAGGGAAGGAAAGAGCTGTTCAAGGAACTCGCCATTGATAAATTAGAGACAGAGTGGGCGGAGTATCCCGTATTCCATATCGATTTCAACGGGACTGACTTTACAAGATCGGGCAAACTGGATGATATCATAGGAGGTACGGTCGGCACAT
>ERZ779645.1408-NODE-1408-length-11060-cov-2.118673_pt1 | contig 11060 bp, 8 predicted proteins | sample MGYA00511103_ERZ779645 | MGnify/ENA primary metagenome ERZ779645 (study PRJEB29588, sample SAMEA2158521) | human gut metagenome | biome: human gut; feature: human-associated habitat; material: faeces | place: Denmark | collected 2008/2010 ...
TTTTTTTTTTGCCGTTTTGCTTTACAATAAGATAGAATATGTACGAATAAAAGGTAAGTGGTAGACAGAAAGGGATAACAATGATATCTAATAGAATTTTACAGACAACTGTAGATGGACTTAAGGCTATTTCACGAGTGGATTTGTGCATTGTGGATGCAGATAAGAATGTTGCAGCCAAGACTTTTGATAATGTTTCAGAATGCCTTGCGGATGCGATTAGTTTTATTGATTCGCCAGCAGAAAGTCAGGCAGTTAATGGTTTTCAGTTTTTTAAGGTTGAAGATGATGGCAATCTTGAATATATAATCATGGCAAGAGGAACAAGTGATGATGTATATATGGTTGGAAAGCTTACTGCATTTCAGATACAGAATCTGCTTGTAGCATATAAGGAGAGATTCGATAAAGATAACTTTATCAAGAATCTTCTTCTTGATAATCTTCTTCGAGTTGATATGTATACAAGAGCAGAGAAACTTCATATTGAAACTGATGTTAAGAGAGTTGTATATATTATTGAGACTAAGCACGAAAAGGATACTAATGCTTTAGAGACAGTAAGAACTCTTTTTGCTAATAAAACAAGAGATTTCATTACAGCAGTTGACGAAAAGAGTATAATTCTTGTTAAGGAAGTTAAAGGCAATGAGTCATATGATGAACTTGACAAGACAGCTGATGTTATAATTGATATGTTAAGCACTGAGGCGATGAGTGCGGCACATGTTGCTTATGGTACAATTGTTAATGACATAAGAGAGGTTTCAAGATCTTACAAGGAAGCTAAGATGGCACTTGATGTGGGAAAGATTTTCTACAGCAATAAGAATGTTGTTGCTTACAACAGATTAGGAATAGGTCGTCTTATATATCAGCTTCCTATACCATTATGTCAGATGTTCATTAAGGAGATATTTGAAGGAAAGGCTCCTGATGATTTTGATGATGAGACTTTGTCAACAATTAACAAGTTCTTTGAGAACAGCCTTAATGTTTCAGAAACATCAAGACAGCTTTACATTCATAGAAATACACTTGTTTACAGACTTGATAAAATACAGAAGATAACCGGGCTTGACCTCAGAGTGTTTGATGATGCAATAACATTTAAGATTGCTCTTATGGTAGTTAAGTACATGAAGTATATGGAAAGTAAAGATACATTTTAGTAATTTTTGGAGGAAATGATACATGATAATCATGGAAGATGTTACGAAGACATATTCCACTGGCGTTGCTGCGCTTAATGGAATTAATCTTCACATCCAGAAAGGTGAATTCGTATTTATAGTAGGTAAGAGTGGTTCAGGTAAGTCGACTCTTATCAAACTATTACTTAAGGAATTAGATCCTACATCAGGTAAGATATATGTTAATAAGAAATATCTCAATAAGATAACAAGAAAGAAGCTTCCGTATCTTAGAAGAGATATTGGTGTAGTATTCCAGGATTTCCGTCTGTTACCAGACAGAAATGTATATGAGAATATCGCATTTGCACAGAAGGTAGTAGAAGCTCCTAACAGAAAGATTAAGTCAAGAGTACTTGCGATGCTTTCCATGGTAGGACTTCTTGACAAATATAAGGCTTTTCCTAATGAGTTATCAGGTGGTGAGCAGCAGAGAATCGCAATTGCAAGAGCGCTGGTTAACAAGCCGGCTATATTGTTGTGCGACGAGCCAACAGGTAACCTTGATCCTGCCAATTCTAATGAAATCATGAAGATTCTTAATCAGGTTAATAAGCAGGGAACAACAGTACTTGTAGTTACCCATAATATGGAGATAGTTCAGCAGATGAAGAAGAGAACTATTACTATGAGTGAAGGAAAGATTATCAGCGATCAGGAAAAGGGTGGTTATTTCTATGAAGATTAGGTCATTAGCATATCATATTAAAGATGGATTTAAGAATATCCATCGTAATAAGATGTTCTCACTGGCATCAATAGCAACAATTACAGCATGTATATTCCTTTTTGGAGTATTCTATTCTATAGTGGTTAATTTTCAGTATATGATTAAGAAGGCTGAGACAGAGGTCTGTGTAACAGTTTTCTTTGACGAAAATCTCAGTGAGACAGATATTAAGAAGCTTGGAGATGAAATCAGCAAAAGAGAAGAAGTATCAAGAGTTCAGTATGTATCAGCTGATGATGCATGGGAAAGCTTCAAGGGTGAGTATTTCGCCGCATATCCTGAACTTGCAGAAGGCTTCAAGGATGATAATCCTTTAGCTAATTCTTCTTCTTATGAAGTATATCTTAAGGATGCAAGTAATCAGGGTACACTGGTTAAGTACCTTGAGAATAAGGATGGAATAAGACAGGTTAACCGTTCAGAGGTTACAGCAAGCGGACTTGCCAGTGCAGCAAGACTTGTAAGTTATGTTGCAGTTGCAGTAATTGTTGTTCTTCTTGCGGTATCTATATTCCTTATTACTAATACAATTGTCATTGGTATTACAGTACGAAAAGACGAGATATCAATCATGAAATATATAGGAGCTACGGATGCATTTGTTAATGCACCATTCTTCGTAGAAGGTATCGTTATAGGACTTATAGGTGCTATTATTCCGGTAGCAATATTGAGGTATATTTATGGTGGAGTTGTTAATTTTGTTCTTGGAAAATTCTCTGTTTTACAGAATATATTAGCATTTATGCCAGCATCAGAAGTATTTGAGGTACTTATTCCGGTAGCAGTTATTCTTGGAATTGGTATTGGTCTTATAGGAAGTTTCTTCGCTGTAAGAAAGCATGCCGATGTATAGTTTCGGATAGTTTTTGGGGGCTTTTGCAAACGGATGCAGAAGTCCCTGTTTGTTTTTAGAAAACATTTTAATTATGGTAAAGGAGTGGCTGTATGGAGAAAGCACTGTTTCGGAACAATTTAATAAAGAAAATAACAGCGGCACTCATGATTGTAATGCTGCTTATACCGTATTGTTTTGCACAGGTTACATTTGGAGATAATAAATCGGATCTGAAGAATGCCCAGAACCAGCAGAATGATATACAGAATAAAAAGAAAGAAACAGAAGACAAGATTGCTCAGCTTAAGGCACAGAGTTCAGATCTTACATCTCTTATTCAGGGTCTTGATGCCCAGATGGGAGAATTGTCAGCGTCATTAGATGACATTAATACCCAGATTGCAGAGCTTGAAGCTGAGATTGAGGAGACACAGGCAAAGCTTGAGCAGGCTGAGGCTGATAAGGAAAGCCAGTATGGGGCTATGAAGCTGCGAATCCAGTTTATGTATGAGCATAATGATTATACATATGTTGAGGTGCTTTTATCATCACAGAGTATGGCGGATATGCTTAATAAATTTGAGTATATTAATAAGATATCAGAGTATGACAGACAGATGCTTGAGGAATATCAGTCAACGATTAATCTTATATCATCTTCTAAAGTAAAGCTTGAAGAAGATAAAGAGACCCTGACTGCCAGTCAGGAGGCACTTCAGGCACAGGTTGATGCACTTGAGGTTGTCCAGAATGAGAAGAATGCCCAGCTTAATGCTTTGAGTAAGAATACGGCTGATCAGGTGGCTTATAAGAAACAGCTCGAAGCTGACGAGAAGAAGCTCGATGCAGAGATTGCTTCTATAACAGCCAAGATTAAGGCAGAGGAAGCAAGCGGAGTTACTCCGTCTAACAGATATGATGGCGGAACTTTCAAATGGCCAACAACAAGTACAAGAATAACTTCTCCATACGGAGATACATCTGACAGAACTTCACCGCATAAAGGTGTGGATATTGGAGCGGTCAGGGCAGGAGTTTCAGGTGATCCTGTATATGCAGCTTATGACGGTAAAGTTGTTATTGCACACAGACAGAGCGAGGGTTACTCAACAGCGGGTAATTATGTGATGATTTATCATGGTAATGGACTGTATACGAGATACCTGCATCTTGATAGTTTAAATGTATCAGTAGGAGACCAGGTGACGAAAGGACAGAAGCTTGGTGTTATGGGTAATACGGGTAATTCATTTGGCGCACATCTGCATTTTGATGTAAGGCTCAATGATTCATATGTTAATCCTATGCCATATTTTAAATAAATAATTCAACTTAACAGGAGGACTCAATGGAATATGATAATAACAGACCTTTTTCTTCGGAAGGGGCCGCACAGGAACGAAAGAGAAAACATGCTTTAGGCAAAGGCGTTATTATTGGTGTTGTGGCAACACTGCTGGTTGTGATACTGGCGTTGTCATGCGTATTCATGGGACTTATAAGAAGTGGTAATCTTCATATTGGAATTGACGGACGTATATATGTCCAGGATGTTGGAACAAGTGATAATGAAGGAATCGGAACTAAGGTTGAAGGTAAGCTGAATGCTCTTGATTCGCTGCTTGGAGATGGATTCTACTTTGATGATGTAGATGATGAAAAGGCTGCAGACAACATTTTTAAGGCATATCTTGCTGCATATGGTGATAAATATACTGTTTATTATACGCCTGAAGAATATAAGTCGATGATGGAGTCAACATCAGGTTCTTTCTATGGAATTGGTGCGGTATGCCAGAAGGCTGATGATGGTTCAATACTTATATCTGAGGCATATGAGGATGCACCGGCATATAAGGCTGGTATCAGAAATGGAGATAAGGTAACAGAGGTTAATGGTGAGGATATTACAGGAATGGACCTTTCTGTAGCAGTTGCCCTTATTAAGGGCGAGAAGGGTACAGATGTTAACCTTACTGTTATGAGAAATGGCGAGAAGCTGAGTTTCACAGTTACAAGAGACAAGATTGATATTAAGACTGTTTCATCAGAGGTGCTTGAGAATAATATAGGTTATATTTATATTTCACAGTTTGATGATGTTACAACAGAGCAGTTTGAATCAGCTGTTGATGACCTTCAGAAGCAGGGAATTACAGGACTTGTAATTGATATAAGAAATAATCCTGGTGGAGTTCTTAAGACTGTGGCTGATATGCTAGATTATATTCTTCCGAACGGACTTATCGTGTATACAGAGACTAAGTCTGGTAAGAGACAGGAATATTCAGGTTCTGATAATCATGAGCTTAATATTCCGATGGCAGTTTTGGTAAATGGCAATAGTGCAAGTGCATCTGAGATATTTGCCGGTGCAATGCAGGATTATGATAAGGCACAGATAATCGGAACACAGACATTTGGTAAAGGCATTGTGCAGACAATCCGTCCGCTTACTGATGGAAGTGCGGTTAAGTATACAATTGCCAAATATTTTACTCCTAAGGGACAGGATATTCACGGCAAGGGAGTGACACCTGACAGAATTGTGGAGCTTCCGGATGATGCGACTGAAGATGTGCAGTTGAAGGCAGCAGTAGAGTATCTCAATGGGAAAATGAGTGTCAGCGCGGCAGAATAACGAATATAGAGGTATGGAATAAAGTACAGGGCAAATCGAATGTTTGTTCTGTACTTTTTGGCTGTTATATTGTATAATGAGGGAAATGCTGGAAAACAAGGAGGGATTATGGACAGATTTGTATTACATTCGGATTTTAAGCCGATGGGCGACCAGCCGCAGGCTATTGAAGCACTTACAAAGGGCTTTGAGGAAGGCAATCAGTTTGAGACTCTAGTTGGTGTAACTGGTTCTGGTAAAACATTTACAATGGCGAACATTATACAGAATGTTCAGAAACCTACACTTATTATAAGCCATAATAAGACACTGGCAGCACAGTTGTATGGGGAGATGAAGGAGTTCTTTCCAGAGAATGCGGTTGAGTACTTTGTCTCCTATTATGATTATTACCAGCCAGAGGCCTATGTACCTCAGAGTGACACTTATATTGCGAAGGATTCATCTATTAATGATGAAATTGATAAATTAAGACATTCGGCAACAGCGGCACTTTCTGAAAGAAATGATGTTATTATCGTTGCTTCGGTTTCATGTATATATGGATTAGGTGCGCCGGTTGATTATAAGAACATGGTTATTTCGCTTCGTCCGGGAATGGAGAAGGACAGGGATGATTGCATAAGAAAGCTTATTGATATCCAGTATGTAAGGAACGACCAGGATTTTAAGCGAGGAACCTTCAGGGTAAGAGGCGATGTTGTTGAAGTGTATCCATCATCATCATCAGGTGATGCCATAAGAGTTGAATTCTTTGGTGATGAAGTGGACAGAATAAGTGAGATAGATTCCCTAACAGGCGAAGTTAAAGGCGTTCTTGAACATATCGCGATATTCCCTAACTCACATTATGTTGTTGAGAAGGAGAAGATGGACGCTGCGATTGAGAATATCAAGGCAGAGCTTGCCGAGAGAGTGAAGTATTTCAAGAGTGAGGATAAGCTTCTAGAGGCACAGAGAATTGAAGAGAGAACGAATTTTGATATAGAGATGATGCAGGAGACAGGCTTTTGTTCAGGAATAGAGAATTATTCAAGACATCTGGCAGGACTTCCGGCAGGGTGTCCTCCGTATACGCTGATGGATTATTTTCCAGATGATTTTCTTATTATTGTGGATGAGTCGCATATCACTATTCCGCAGATTCGAGGCATGTATGCCGGTGACCAGTCAAGAAAGACTACGCTTGTAGATTATGGCTTCAGACTGCCATCTGCGAAGGACAACAGACCGCTTAATTTCAGCGAGTTTGAGAGCAAGATTTCACAGATGCTTTTCGTATCAGCAACACCAAGCACATACGAGGCAGAGCATGAACTTATGAGAACAGAGCAGGTTATCAGACCTACCGGACTTCTTGACCCGGAGATAACTGTTAAGCCGATTGAAGGACAGATTGATGACCTTATATCAGAGATTAATAAGGAAACTGCCAAGAAGAACAAGGTGCTTGTTACTACACTTACCAAGAGAATGGCGGAGGACCTTACTGATTATCTTAAAGAGGCAGGAATCAGGGTTAAGTATCTTCATGCAGATATTGATACGCTTGAGCGTCAGAAGATTATAAGAGATATGCGTCTTGATGGGTTTGATGTTCTTGTTGGAATCAACCTGCTACGAGAAGGTCTGGATATTCCTGAAATCAGCCTTGTTGCAATACTTGATGCTGATAAGGAAGGCTTCTTAAGAACAGAGACATCGCTTATACAGACGATTGGTCGAGCTGCAAGAAATGCAGAGGGACATGTTATCATGTATGCAGACAAGATTACTGAATCTATGGAAAAGGCTATTTCAGAGACAGAACGAAGAAGAAAGATTCAGCAGGAGTATAATGATGAGCATGGAATTACTCCACAGACAATCAAGAAGGCAGTAAGAGATCTGATAAGCATAAGCAAGGCAGCGGAGCCGGGTGATGCTTCCGGAAAGCTTAAGGTTGATTATGAATCTATGAGCATCAAAGAGCTTGAGAAGGTTAAGGTGCAGGTTGAGAAGAACATGCGTAAGGCAGCAGCAGAGCTTAACTTTGAGGAGGCTGCACAGCTTCGTGACAAGATGATTGAGATTAATAAATATATTTATGAAGGAAAAAAACATGGCTGATAGTAAGTTAAAGAAAGAGATAGAAAGAGGCAGTTACAAGAACTGCATAAGGATAAAGGGTGCAAGAGAGCATAATCTTAAAGGAATAGATGTTGATATTCCAAGAGACAAGCTTGTTGTGCTTACAGGACTTTCAGGTTCGGGAAAGTCGAGTCTTGCATTTGATACAATATATGCAGAAGGTCAGAGAAGATATATGGAATCACTGTCTTCATATGCAAGACAGTTCCTGGGGCAGATGGAAAAGCCTGATGTTGACAGTATTGAAGGACTTTCACCGGCTATATCTATAGACCAGAAGTCAACTAACAGAAATCCGCGTTCTACAGTAGGAACTGTTACAGAAATATATGATTATTTCCGACTTCTCTATGCAAGAATTGGTATTCCGCATTGTCCAAAATGTGGACGCGAAATCAACAAACAGACAGTTGACCAGATGGTTGATGTTATTATGGCACTTCCTGAAAGAACTAAGATTCAGATTCTTGCACCTGTTGTCCGTGGACGGAAGGGTGAGCATGTAAAGCTGTTTGAACAGGCAAAGAAGAGCGGATTTGTGCGTGTTATTGCTGATGGAAGCATGTATGAGCTGACAGATGAGATTAAGCTTGATAAGAATAAGAAGCATAATATTGAGATTGTTGTAGACAGACTTTCTGTAAGAGACGGAATCCAGAAACGACTTACAGATTCTATTGAGACAGCTCTTAAGCTTGCCGAAGGTCTTATGACAGTAGATGTTATTGATGGTGAGACACTTAATTTCAGCCAGAGCTTTTCCTGCCCAGACTGTGGTATAAGTATTGATGAGGTTGAGCCAAGAAGCTTTTCGTTCAACAATCCATTTGGCGCATGCCCGGACTGTTTCGGACTTGGTTATACAATGAAGTTTGATGCAGAGCTGCTTATACCGGATGAGAGTCTCAGCATTGATGAAGGCGCTATTGTCGGAATGGGATGGCAGTCATCTAAGGATGAGGGCAGCTTCAGCAGGGCGGTTCTTGATGCACTTGCAGAGGAATATGGATTTTCATTAAAGACACCATTCAAGGATTATCCTGATGATATTAAGGATATTATTATCAATGGTACTAAGGGACATTCTGTAAAGGTTAAATATAAAGGCCAGCGCGGTGAGGGCGTATATGATGTCGCATTTGAAGGTCTTATCAAGAATATGGAAAGACGATACAGAGAAACATATTCTGATAATACTAAGCAGCAGTATGAGGAATTTATGAGAATAAGACCTTGTTCGGCCTGCCACGGACAGAGACTTAAGCCGTCTTCACTTGCTGTTACTATTGCAGATAAAAACATATATGAGATTACTAACATGTCTATTATAAAGCTTCAGGAATTCCTTGAGAATATGAAGCTTTCAGAGAGACAGCTGTTTATTGGTGCAGAGATTCTTAAGGAAATCAAGGCGAGAATTAAGTTCCTTGTAGATGTAGGACTTGATTATCTGGCGCTTTCGCGTGCTACAGGAACTCTGTCAGGCGGTGAAGCGCAGAGAATCAGGCTTGCAACACAGATTGGTTCAGGTCTTGTAGGAGTTGCTTATATTCTTGATGAGCCAAGTATCGGTCTTCACCAGAGGGATAATGACAAGCTGCTTGGAACTCTGACACATTTGCGAGATCTTGGTAACTCAGTTATTGTCGTTGAACATGATGAGGATACTATGTTTGCAGCCGATTATATTGTGGATATCGGACCAGGCGCAGGAAGAAATGGTGGAGAAGTTGTCGCAACAGGAACTGCTGCGGACATTATGGCGTGCAAGGACTCACTTACAGGCGCATATCTGTCAGGAAGAATTAAGATACCTGTACCGGCAGAGCGTAGAAAGCCTGCTGGCTGGATTAAGGTAAGAGGCGCAAGGGAGAATAATCTTAAGAATATTGATGTAGATATTCCGCTTGGAGTTGTCACATGCGTAACAGGTGTGTCAGGCTCAGGCAAGAGTTCACTTGTTAATGAGATTCTTTACAAGCACCTTGCAAAGTCGCTTAACAGGGCGAGATGTATTGCAGGCGACCATGATGGAATTGACGGAATAGAGCAGCTTGATAAGGTCATTAATATTGACCAGTCACCAATTGGACGAACACCAAGGTCTAATCCGGCAACCTATACAGGTGTATTTGACATGATAAGAGACCTGTTTGCAACGACTAAGGACGCCAAGGAGCGAGGATATACGAAGGGCAGATTCAGCTTTAATGTTAAAGGCGGAAGATGTGAGGCATGCTCCGGTGACGGTATTATCAAGATAGAGATGCATTTCCTGCCGGATGTGTATGTTCCTTGTGAAGTCTGCGAGGGTAAGCGTTACAACAGAGAAACTCTTGAAGTAAAATACAAGGATAAGAGCATATATGATGTTCTTGACATGACTATTGAGGATGCAGTTGATTTCTTTGAAAATGTGCCATCAGTCAGAAGAAAAATAGAAACTCTTAATGACGTTGGACTTTCATACATTAAGTTAGGACAGCCATCTACAGAGCTTTCAGGTGGAGAGGCACAGAGAATAAAGCTTGCTACAGAACTTTCAAAAAGAAGTACAGGAAAGACTATATACATTCTTGATGAGCCTACAACAGGACTTCATTTTGCAGATGTCCACAAGCTTGTTGATATACTTCATAAGCTTGCGGAGGGCGGTAACACTGTTGTTGTTATTGAGCATAATCTTGATGTTATCAAAACAGCCGATTATATTATAGATATGGGACCAGAAGGCGGCGACAGAGGTGGTACAGTTATTGCAAAGGGTACACCAGAAGAGGTTGCCAAGGTTAAGAAGTCTTATACGGGACAGTATGTTAAGAAGTATTTATAAGGATGGTGCAGATGACGGCATTGTGGATGAAAGTTCAATGATAGAAGATGTTTAAAGTCTCTAAATTTGCAAATTTGAAAATTGCAGGTGCTGGTCAGTGTTATAAATTATAAAACATATCTTTTATAGTTATTTTGAATAATATAAAGTGTAAAAATACGACATTTGATTGCTAGGAGAAGAAAAATGGTATCAGGCATTATATTTGATATGGATGGCGTTCTTATAGATTCAGAAAGACAGTCTAATGAGGCTCCGAAGTCTGTATCACTGGTAAAGGCGAATGACATCCCGGCAGCTTGGAGTGGATATGCCAATGTGGCTTATAGACAGCTTTAAGGGTGCTCCGGCAGAGCTTTGCTGCAAGTTCTTTGATGATTATTACAAGGGTGTGATAGATTATTGGGAAGCGAAGGAGCTTAGAACACAGCATGTATACAAGATAAGGGAAACAGAAGGTATTCCTGTTAAAAAGGGTGTAAAGGACATATTTGAATATATAAGAAATAATGGATTAAAGTGTGCAGTTGCTACATCAACAAGGCGTGAAAGTGCTGAGAAAACACTTCATGAAATAGGAGTGTGGGATTATCTTGATGCGGTTGTATATGGAGATGAAGTCGAACATGGAAAGCCAGAACCAGATATATTCCTTCGTGCGGCTAAGGCAATAGGCGTAAATCCGTCAGAGGCAG
>ERZ779645.1416-NODE-1416-length-11034-cov-2.022680_pt1 | contig 11034 bp, 7 predicted proteins | sample MGYA00511103_ERZ779645 | MGnify/ENA primary metagenome ERZ779645 (study PRJEB29588, sample SAMEA2158521) | human gut metagenome | biome: human gut; feature: human-associated habitat; material: faeces | place: Denmark | collected 2008/2010 ...
ATGGACAGGTGTCGAACGTGCTGCAGTGCGGTGGTCTGGAAATGGATCTGAACAGCCGCCGCGTCAGCAGAGACGGGCGCGAATTGCAGCTTTCCGCTAAAGAATTTGCTGTTCTGGAGTATTTGCTGCGCAATCAGGGCGTAGTCTTAGCACGCGAAACGATCGAAAACCATGTTTGGGACTATGATTTTGAGGGCGGTTCCAATGTAGTCGACGTATATATCCGCTATCTGCGGAAAAAAGTAGATGACGGGTTTGAGAAAAAACTTATCCAGACAGTGCGCGGCGCCGGCTATGTGCTGAAGGAGACTTTATGAAAAAGCTGTCTGTTAAAATGAAAATAACCCTGTGGTATACAGGGTTGATCGTGATAATTTTGAGTGCTATTTTTACGGCTGTTTTGCTGGCAACAGACAAGGTGTTGCTGTTGGGTGTACAGAACAAGCTGGAAGAAGAGGTGTATGATTTTGCCGAAGAACTGAAGATCGACAGCAATGGCCGTCTGCGTCTGGAGAAACTGGATTTTTTAAAGGACGGGGTCAGGCTTGCTGTATATCACGAGAATGGTCAGATGATCACGGGCCTTGTGGCCAGCGGTCTGCCGGAAACACCCTTTGCAGACGAGCTGCTGCAGAAGGCCGGAAGTGACCAGCAAAACTGGTTTGTATATGACTTTTATTTTAAACCGCGTCATGCTGATAATTTTTACTGGGTACGTGGAACGGTACCGCTTAGTTCTGCATATGCGGAACGGGATAAGATTTTGCGGCAGTGCGCATTGTTTTTTCCGCTGCTGGTCCTACTGGCTGCCCTGGGCGGCTACTGGATCACTAAAAAGGCTTTTCGTCCGGTAACACGGATCACGGAGGCAGCCGCGCAGATCAGCAGCGGCAGTGATCTGTCCAAAAGGATCGAACTGGAAGGCGCTGATGATGAGATCGATACGCTGGCGAAAACCTTTGACGGGATGTTTGCCAGACTTGAGGATGCTTTTGAAGCCGAGCGACAGTTTACCGACGATGCTTCCCACGAATTGCGAACACCGACCTCGGTGATCATCGCGCAGGCTGAATGTGGTTTACAGTCGCCTGATCTGGAAAGCAAGCAGCAGGCACTGCAGGGAGTGCTGCAGCAGGCCGGGAAAATGTCGAAGCTGGTCAATCAGCTGTTGCAGCTGTCTCGGGCGGACAGGCATAAAGAAAGCCTGCATTTGGAAGAATTTGATTTAAGCGAACTGACCGAGATGGTGGCAGAGGAAGCCCAGGGGCTGGCAGAATCCAAAGCGGTCACGCTGACGGCAGAAATCGAACCGGGAATCTTAGTTAAAGCTGATCAGACTCTGATGATGCGTATCTGGCTTAACCTGCTGACTAATGCGGTCAAGTATGGCAGGCAGCAGGGGCAGATCTGGCTTACTTTAAAGAGTGACGGTAAAAATGCGGTCGGTACTGTTCGCGATGATGGCATTGGGATCAGCGCAGCCGAGCTGCCAAAAATCTGGAAACGTTTTTACAGAGTCAATACCGCCCGCAGCAGTGGTGACGACAGCGGCACCGGTTTAGGGCTGGCGATGGTGAAATGGATGGTCGAAAGTCATGGAGGAACAGTAAGCGCTGTCAGTACCTTAGGGGCAGGCAGTACTTTCAGCTTTACGATCCCGCTGCGGCCTTCGTAAAATAAATAGGCAAACAAAAAAGCTCACTTCGCAAGAAGTGAGCTTAAATTTCTGGTGGCCCCGGCAGGATTCGAACCTGCGACCTTTTGATTCGTAGTCAAACGCTCTATCCAACTGAGCTACGGAGTCATTGAGATTGCCTAAATCTTTAGGCAACGATGATATTATATCTGATTGCAGTGCTGTTGTCAACAATTTTTGTTAAATTTACTGACACCATTTTTGCAGGATGCTATGAAACTGCTCTAAATCGATCGGTTTACTGAGATGTTCATTCATTCCTGCCTGCAAGGTGGCGGCAATATCTTCAGGAAAAGCGTTGGCCGTCATCGCGACGATAGGCACAGTTTGGGCATCTTTAACAGGCAGGGCGCGGATCGCTTTAGCCGCTTCCAGGCCATTCATAACGGGCATTTGGATATCCATCAATATCAGGGCATAGGTCCCGGGAGGTGCGGCTTTAAATTTATCCAGCCCTTCCAGACCGTTTTTGGCAGTGGTGATATTCAGTCCGGCATATTTTAATAGTTCTACAGCTATTTCCAGATTAAGTTCATTGTCTTCAACAAGGAGGACTTGTTTGCCACGGCAGCTTATTTCCTGCAGACTGTCGATGCCGGCGGCAGGCGCTGAAGCCTTGCTGCTGCGTATTTGCTGGTGCGGGCGCAGGTAAACCGTAGCCTTAAAGGCCGAGCCTTTGCCTAAGGTGCTTTGGACATCGATTGTGCCGTTCATCATACGGGCGATGTTGAGGGCGATGGTCATTCCCAGCCCTGTACCTTCTATTTCGCTGGTTCGCGAATCGGACGCACGGGCGAACGGTTCAAAAATTTTGGCGGCGAATTCAGAGTCCATACCGATGCCGTTATCTGTAATAATAAATTCGTAGCCAATAGTATCGTGGAGCCGGGAGTGTGTTTCGCGTACCTCTAAAGAAATACTGCCATATGGAGGCGTATATTTGATGGCATTGGCTAAGATATTGAGCAGCAGCTGTTTCAAGCGCAGCTTATCGCCCAGAACATTATCGCGCAGTTCCGGTGCCTTAGTCAGAGTGAAATGATGTTTTTTCACTAAAAGCTGCGGATTGATCAAATCAAGCAATTCCTGCAGCATTGCACTGATAGAAAAATCTTCCTCCAGAAGATTGAGCTTGCCGCTTTCGATTTTAGCCATATCAAGCACTTCGTTGATCAGGTTCAAAAGATGATTGCTGGCAGTAGTTATTTTGGCAAGACAATCCTGGATACGGTCTTTGTCGTCCAGATATTTACCGGCAATGGCAGTCATCCCCATAATGGCGTTCATTGGGGTACGGATATCATGGCTCATACGCGAAAGAAATTCATTTTTAGCCATATTGGCAGCTTTAGCGGCGTCAAAGGCCTCCTGTAAAGCCTGCTGTTCCCGCAGTTCTTTCAATTTATCCTCGTGGATATCGCGCAGGGTAAGAATAATCTGATGATAACCGTCACTTTGAGCCAGCAAGGTCGAATTAAAGGCGGTCCAGCGATATTCGGAACCAAAAAGGCGGCTGCGGCATTCCAGGGCAAAATCGATATGACGGTCCTTTTTTTGCCTGCGCAGACCGGACAGAGAGAAATGTTCTAAAATCTTGGCGCTGTCATCAGGATGAAAATGGCTGCGTACCAGCGGTTCGATATCATACAGGCCGTTGGTACTGTAGCTTGTAAAAACAGCGCACTCTGTTTCCGGCAGGCGCAGAGGGATACCGGAACCGTCTTCAAGATTAACAAGATAGATGAAATAGTAATTAGAGTTGATGCTTGAAAGCAGGTCATAATACTGCTGTTTGGTGCGGCGTTCGTGATTCAGCTCGCTTTGGCTGGCTTCTTCATCTTTTGTTATATCCAGATAAATACTGTTGATGATCGTATTGCCCTCAGGAGTTTTTGTTTTACGGCCGCTGTCCATGACCCATTTCAGGCTGCCGTCTTTACAGGGCACGCGGTATTTTGTCGAGTAAGTAGGATTTCCGTCCTTAAAACATTCGTTGCAGTCAGCCAAAGCCCTGGGCAGATCCGGTGGATAGACCATTCCCATAGCGTTGTTGCCGGTAAATTTTTTGAATTCTTCCATAGTATAACCAAACATACCAGGCAGCTCTTCGCTGATATAGGCATAAGAATAGGTATCGTCGTCATTGCTGGATTTGACGCCGCCGTTGACAGAATGCAGTACGACTTCCATTTGCTGCTGCTTTTGCTGCAGTTGTTCTTTGGCTTTGTTAAGCTCTGCTTCCATATATTTATAAGTCTGCGAGCCTACCTGAAAAGGAAAGTTTTCTGTACCCTGCAATTCCTGATAGGGATGGGAAAGATTGATGTAGACATAGCTGAAATCACTGCCCAGATCGCGTATGACGATCGTTGCCTGCTGATGTGTCTGAACGAGTAGCTGCTGATCCTCGTCGGAGGTAAGATAATGACGCCCTTGGGCAAGATAGAGGCCTTGTGCCAGCGGGAGGATAGTCCATTCTTCATTCAATAATTCACAGGCGGGAATCTGCCCTTCCAGTGAAAGAATAAAATCTTTTGCTGTCTGTGGTGTATCATAATAATTGTGCTCAGCGGCACCGATGCCGATTAGCTGCGGGTCGAGATGAGCGAGGATAAAGGGAATGTCCTGCTGACAAAGCAGCTTAAAGATATATTGGTGTGCAAAATTTTTTATTGCTGTAAGTTTTTCCTGAGGTATATTCAACATAATGCCCTCCGCTTATTTACGGTCCAGTCTTTAGGATAAAATAGATATTTAATTTTATTATAGCATTATTTTCAAGCTTTAATATTAAAAATATTAAAGAAAAGCAAAAATGGGAGCGGGAAAGTTGCTGGTATCGGACAGGCATGTCGGTGCCCGCGGGCAATAAAAAAACGCATTCCGGAAAGGAATGCGTCAATGGCAATGGTGGCCCCGGCAGGATTCGAACCTGCGACCTTTTGATTCGTAGTCAAACGCTCTATCCAACTGAGCTACGGAGTCATTGAAGCTGCTTGGATTACTAAGCAACGATATTATTATATATGATTCTGGAAAAATGTCAACTGCTTTTTTAAATATTGTCAGAGGCGTTTATCAGGGGCGCAGGCCTTTAAAAGCAACGCGCAGCCTTTTTTGCAGACTGCTTTCTGAGGAAACGTCAATAAGTTTTAGTTTATCCATCAGCGGTTCGTTTTTATGCTGCTGTAAGATATTATTTTTGATAATTATCGGCTGGATCAGTATACTCTGCAAAGTCGTGTAGATTTCATAACTGTTCATATCGCTGCAGATATCGCCTTCACGCTGGGCCTGTTCGATAAGTGTGCGGACGAAGATAAAATGCTGGACGCGGTAGTTTGTGAAATAGGAGGCAGCTTTGCTGTGATATAAGGCTTCAGTCAGAAAGTTTGCCGTATTGAAGTTTTCAATAAAATATTTTGTCATACGGTAGAAGATCTGCTGCAGCTGGATAGCGGCTTTGGCATCCTTTTCAGGATAATCCTGCAATTTGGAAAGATAATCTTCGTAAATTTTTTGAAAAAGGACTTTCATATATTCTTCTTTAAAACCAAAGTAGTAAACAAACATACCCTGGTTAACGTTTGCTAAAGTACAAATAGCGCGTACAGTCGGGTCGTAATTACCCTGAGCAATTAATTCTATGCCCGCCTTAATTAAGGCCTGATCTGTGTTGCGTGATTTCCTGCCGATGATAATCATCTCCCTTAGGTTCTAATATTCACAAATAAATTGTTAAAATTAATAATTATAATCAAAGACACAGTAAAACAAACACAATTAATTATATCACTGTATAAATTATTGTGCAAGGATTCTTTTATATGAAAAAGCAATAGGTGTTGTCTGCAAAAACAAATGTGCATATTATATTCCTGTACAGCAGTTTTGTGTGAAATTGTGTAAGTTCTGCTTGACTTTAATGTAAACTTTGCGTACAATAAAGTTACTCTTTGGCCGTCCACAATAGCGGGCGTTTTTTATTGCCAAAAAATCGGGAGGGGTATTTTTATGTCAGTTTCTTTAGCGATACTGATACTTTACATCATAGCATTGTTCGGTATCAGTTGGTTTGCTAAAAAGCGCAGCGAAGGCAATGCGGAAAATTATGCGCTGGCAGGCCGCAGATTATCGGCGCCGCTTATCGCAGTCACGATCATCGGTCTGGCTGTTGGCGGGGCTTCGACGATCGGTGTTGCAGAGCATGCTTTCAGGGTCGGTTTATCTGCCGGCTGGTATACTATTGCCTGGGCAATAGGCGCTATCGTGATGGGTATTTTTATGGCGAAGAAATACCGCGAGCAAAACATCACTACTATTTCTGAACTTATCGAACGACATCATGGCACGAATGCCGTTATTTTGGGCGTGTTCTGCCAGATCGTTATCCAATTGGTAATTATTTCACTGCAATATATCGCCGGCGGCAGTATCCTGCATGCTATCATGCCAGAGGTTTTTGATTTTAAAACAGGTATGCTGGTCAGCGCGATTACTTTTATCAGTATCACCTTTATCGGCGGTATGTGGTCGGCTTCATTGACAAATGTTCTAAACATTATTTTGATTTATTTTGGGATCGTGGTAGCTACCTTTATCCAGTTGGATAAGGTTGGCGGCATTGATACTCTGGCCAAGACACTGCCCGCTAACGTCCCTTGGTTCAGCTTTACCGAAGGGGTTGGGCTGAAAACGATTGCCAGCTGGGTAATTACTTTGGTTACAGTGAATTTGTCGCTGCAGAGTATTCTGCAGATTTCACTGGGTGCTAAAGATGCCGCTACTGCAAGAAAAGGCTTTGTCTGGGGCGGTATTATCATGCTTCCGGTAGGCGTTTTGGCGGCACTGCTGGGTATTTGTGCCAAATCCATGTATCCTGACGCTCAGGCAGCTTTGGCTTTGCCGCAGGTCATTGTCGGGCTGCAGCCTGTACTGGCGGGCGTTACTCTGGCTGCTTTGTGGGCGGCCGATGTTTCAACTGCCTGTAACCTGCTGCTTTCAGCGGGTACTCTGTTTTCCAACGATATTTATAAACGTTTTATCAACCCTAAATGTTCAGATGCCAAGCAGCTGACGATGATGCGTCTGTGCATTGTGATCTCCGGCGTACTGACGCTGGGTATGGCGATGGGTGTTTCCAGCATTTTGGGAACGATCATGATTGGTCTCAGCCTGACGGCTGCTTTCAGTGTTATTGTTATTGTGGCGTTGTTTTTCCCGCAGTACAGCTGTAAGGCTGCCGGTTTCTGGACACTGCTGGTCGGTTTTATCATGCTGGTATTGTGGCAGTTTGTACCGGCAGTACGTATTTTCCCGAATGTTATTTATATGGAATGGTTTGCCTGCATTTTGACTTACGCCGTTGTAGCTGTGCTGCAGCCGGGTAAAAAGCTTGCGGCAGAAACAGCCGAAAAATTTTTTAAAAAAGGACGCTGCGGCGTCCTTTTTTTTGCAGGATTTATCGCAAATTCAGCTAATTTTAATATGGGTATAGTATAAGTTGCCAGAGAGGTGAACGCAATGAAAATACTGTTAGCTGAAGATGATAAAAATCTGGGACGACTACTGCAGAATCTGCTGAAAAAGGAAAATATCAAAACTGACTGGGTGGAAGACGGCGAGGCTGCTTATGAGCAGTGTTATCGTGACGGCTATGATGTTTTGATTTTGGACTGGATGATGCCGAAGCTTGATGGCATAGCTTTGTGTAAACGTCTGCGTGCAGAAGAATACCAGGGCAAAATTTTGCTGCTGACAGCTCGTGACAGTGTGGAAGATAAGGTGGTCGGCCTTAACGAAGGCGCCGATGATTATTTGGTCAAGCCGTTTGAAATGGCCGAGCTGTTGGCCAGGCTGCATGCCTTGGTGCGCCGTCAGGGCAGCTATAAGCAGGAGGATTATGTCTGTAAAGGTGTTACCTTAGCCGTTAAAGACTATACTGTAGGCTATAAAAACAAGAAGATACAGCTGCGCCCACGTGAGTTTAAGCTGATGGAACTGTTATTGATCAATGCAGGGCAGATTTTGCCGAGGGAGCTGCTTTTGGAACGTGTCTGGGGTATAGACGGCGATGTTACCGAAAATAATCTGGATGTGCATATCCGTTCGCTGCGATTGAAATTGGCATCTATCGGAGCAGAAAGCCTGATCAAGACTGTTCGTGGTGTCGGTTATATGTTAGAGGTAGAGGATGTTTGATAAATTACGTTTAAAGCTCACCATTATTTATACAGGTATTTTTTCACTGCTAGTAGTAATGATCGTTACAGGCTGCATTATTCTGTTGGGTCATTCTGTGCTGACGCATGAAAAGCAGGAGATGCGCGAACTGATCATCCATGAAGGGGAGGAGTTTGTAGCAAGCGGTGAATTGCCGGTGTCCAAGCACTCTATTGAAGTCGGCAGGGAATTGGCTTATATGCTGCAGCCGGGTTCGGATGTGCTGCTGCACGATCAGGTCAGCGGCAGTCCCGTTGGTCAACAATTACTGGCACTGCGCAGTGAGTGGCCGCAGCATGACAGAAAAGAAAAATGGGTAACTTTGCGCGATGCAAATGACCGGCTGTGGATCTACCTTATTGGGAGGGATCAGATACTGGACGGAAATGCCAGTGTTGCAACTTTATATATGTTTAAGGATTTGAGCGACTATTATTATGAAGAAAAGGGCGAGATCCTCTGGCTTGTTCTGATGAGCCTGTTTTTTATCTGCTGCGGAGCCGGCGTCGGTTATTACCTGGCAGGGCGTAGTATTAAGCCGATCAGGGAAATGTTTAAACGTCAGCGTGAATTTGTTGCCGATGCTTCACATGAACTGCGGACTCCGCTTACAGTAATGGGGATAGCCGCAGAGGGTATGGAAGGGGATACGGACAGTAATTTTAGTGAATTTACTGTCGATACTCTGAAAACAATGCGCATAGAAATAAAACGGATGAATAATCTGGTTGCAGCGTTGCTGTCACTGGCCCGCAATGACGCTGGCGCCGGTGATCTTAAACTGGAGCAGGTCAATTTTAACGTGCTGTTTGAGCAGACACTTGGTACTTTAAGTATGCTGGCAGAACAGAAGGGCTTAAAGCTGGAGCAGCGGCTGGCACAGGAACGTTTGATCATTTGGGGCGACCGGATGCGTTTGGAACAGCTGCTGACGATTTTAGTTGATAATGCTATCAAGTATTCGGCTAGAGGGACGGTCACAGTCAGTGCACTGCGGCAAAACCGCCAGCTTGTTATCAAGGTCGAGGATGAAGGCATTGGCATTGATACCCAAGATATCGAGCGGATTTTTGAAAGATTTTACCGGGTCGATAAAGCAAGGACGCGTGCTGAAGGCGGTTTTGGCTTAGGATTGCCGATTGCCAAGCTGATCGTTGAGCAGCATCATGGGACGATTGAAGTTGAGAGTAAAAAAAATGGCGGCAGCAGCTTTATTGTCAAGCTGCCATTAACGGTACAATATTAAAAATAACAACTCCTTGTTTCAGGTTATTTTCAGCCGCATTTTTTATGATAAGGCTGAAATAAAGGCAAGGAGTTGTTTTTTATGAGCAGGAAAAGTTGGACTGTTTTTTGGCTGGCTGCATTATTGCTATTATTTGTGTTTAACGGATCTTTACTGATCACAGACTCGGTAGAGTCAAATTACGCGCTGACCGCTAAGGAGATGGTGGTATCGGGAGACTGGCTGGGGGGGGGCGGATGGAGATATTTCGGAGCAAACGGAAAGGCTCAATATTGGTTTGATAAACCGGTGTTTTTTTACTGGCTGACGGCATTGGGGTTCAAAATATTCGGCTTTACCGAATTCGCTGCCCGTTTCTTTCCGTCCTGTTTTGGTTTGGCAGTTCTGGGGCTGCTTATCTGGGGCGCAAAAAAACTTTTTGATGATAAAACTGCTTTTTACAGTGGTTTAGTGCTTTTAACATCAGTTGAATTTTTCCTGATCAGCAAATCAGTCATCACTGATGCGATCTTATTTTTCTTTTTCAGCGCGGTCTTGCTTTTCTTTTATTTGGGCTACAGTACGCCGCAGAAAAAGTATTATTACGTGATGTATGCCGGCGCCGCTTTGGCAACGCTGACCAAAGGGCCAATCGGTTTTTTGCTGCCGGGGCTTATCATATTTCTGTTTCTGGCTGTTACTAAAAGCTGGCAGGAATTGAAACAAATGAAGCTCTGCAGCGGTACTTTGCTGTTTCTGATCATAGGGCTGCCTTGGTATCTGGCCATGATCAGTTTACATGGCGATGCTTTTACAAAAACTTTTTTGGGAACGCATAACTTGCTGCGGGCTACTGTTTCCGAACACCCCCGTGACAATGTCATTTATTATTATACTCTTGTAAATATTCTGGCTTTGTTTCCCTGGAGCGGGTTTCTGCCGCAGTGTCTGTGGCAGAAATTCAGAAAACAGGGAAGCTGGCAGCGGCCTGATGATTTAACTGTGTTTCTGTTGCTCTGGGCGGCTATAGTGTTTGTTTTTTTTCAGAATATGGCTACAAAGTATATCACTTATACATACCCGCTTTTGTTTCCGGCAGCGTTACTGTTAGGCCGTTACTTGGCGGTCAAAGGTTCCAGAGTGTTCAGCCGCGGCTATTTGCTGTTCCACGGATTATTTTACGCTGTTTTAGCAGGAGCAGTTTATTGGTGTCGTTTTAAGGGCATAGCTCCGGTACAGGATGAATTTTTAGTGTTGCTGACAGCACTGGCAGGCCTTGGGCTGGTGTATGCTGTTAAAAGCTGTAATAAAAAATATCTGACGGCAGCTGTTGCCGCAATGGCTCTGTTTTTCAATCTGGCGCTGATTCCCACGGTGGCAGTGCCGTTGAGCGGCCTGCGTTCAGGCAAGCAGCTGGCACTGCAGCTGCAGAACAAGTATCCTGAGAAGGCTGAAATCGGATTGTATGGCGAATATCCGACATCAGCGGTATTTTATTCCGGGAAGAAACTGGTAAAATTATTGCCGCAGGACGAGATCGAAGGCTTCAAACCTAAAGCCTTCAGCTGGAGCAGTAAAAACGTTATGCCCTATGCCGAGCTGAAAAGCTATGCAGGGGTAAAAGATAACGTGGTCGTTGTGCAGAGAAAAGCCTTACAGGGCTTTATGGACAATGCCGATACCTATTTGCTGCTGGCCGGAGAAAATAAAGGCTGGTATATTGTGCAGGGATAGAATATTTTGTACTCTGGCTGAGGCCAGAGGATTTTTTTGTAAAAAAATTCAGACAATTTGCCGAAAAACGACACAAGCTGTACAGCGGACAAGTGTCCGCGTTGTGCAATCAGACGAAAAACAACAGATAACTAAATTTGCCCTTGAAATAAAAAAT
>ERZ779645.1424-NODE-1424-length-10976-cov-2.183133_pt1 | contig 10976 bp, 4 predicted proteins | sample MGYA00511103_ERZ779645 | MGnify/ENA primary metagenome ERZ779645 (study PRJEB29588, sample SAMEA2158521) | human gut metagenome | biome: human gut; feature: human-associated habitat; material: faeces | place: Denmark | collected 2008/2010 ...
ACCGATAAGGTTAGGCATTACATTCTTAATCATATTAAGAATTGTTCCACTTGAACTTCTTGTTGCTTCTGCCTTCTCAGGCTTTGCAAGGTATTTCTCAGAATTGAACAAATCGGACATATCACATCCATTGTAGTACTTATCCCAGAGTTCCTTCATCTCAGGGAACTTCTCACAATACTCTGCAAAAAGCTTATTCCATTCTTCTTCCGGCTCAGCCATTCTTGCTGCTATCTCTTTATAATGATCATATACTTCCTGTGGTACTTCGAAATCACCCTTGCATGGCCAGTTAAGGTTTTCCTTAAGTGCTGCAACATTATCAATACCAAGAGGCTCACCGTGTGCGCTTGCCTTACCCTGCTTTGCAGGACAGCCGTATCCGATAAGTGTATTAACCTTGATAAGTGAAGGTCTTTCCTTATCAGCCTTAGCCTCCTCAATAGCCTTTCCGATTGCTTCGATATCATTGCCATCAGCAACCTCGATTGTCTGGAAGCCAAATGCTTCGAATCTCTTCATTACATTTTCAGTAAATGCAATATCTGTGCTTCCCTCAATTGATATATTGTTAGAATCGTAGAATACAATAAGCTTTGAAAGACCTAATGTTCCTGCAAGTGAGAAACACTCTGATGAAATACCTTCCATCATACAGCCGTCTCCACCAAGTACATATGTGTAATGGTCAACTACATTGTATCCTTCCTTATTAAATACAGATGCAAGATGTGCTTCTGCCATAGCCATACCTACTGCCATAGCCATACCCTGTCCAAGAGGTCCTGTTGTTGCTTCAACACCAACTGTATGACCATATTCCGGATGTCCAGGTGTCTTAGAACCCATCTGTCTGAAATTCTTCACATCATCTAAAGAAAGATTGCCAATTCCAAGTAAATGGAACAATGAATAAAGAAGCATTGAACCATGTCCGCCAGAAAGAACGAATCTGTCTCTGTTCTCCCATTCTGGATCAGCCGGGTTGTAATTCATATGGTTAGTCCATAATTCATAAGCTGTTGGTGCAGTTCCAAGTGGAAGTCCAGGATGTCCTGAATTAGCCTTCTGGATTGCATCTGCTGACAATACCCTGATTGCATTAATTGACATTTCATCGATGTTAGTCATATTTTCCTCCCTGTGTAAGCACATCTGTGCATAATATTATAAGTTATCTGTCTTTAAAATCTGCCTCTGTCAAGAATATAACATCACCATTCTCGCTTCTCTTCTTCTTAAGTCCACCAAAGAATCTTCTTGATGCTCTTCTTTCAGAGTTGACAATTGCCTGATTGATAATTTCCTTGATATCATCAAGTTTAATATTATCATTCACGTTATGAAGTTTGTCAATCTTAAGATACAGTTCCAGTAATGCATCATCATCAACCTCATACTGTCTCTTTCTTGCGAATCTCTTCGCCATCTCAACAAGCTCATTAACAGTGTACTGCTTAAGAACAATTCTGTGATTGAATGTCTTGGTAAGCTCAGGATTAAAGTTGATAAGAACGTTCATGTCTGTATCTGAATCTTCAAATATGACAATCATTCTTCCTGTATCCTGTTCAAGACAGTTAAGCAGTTCATTAATTCTCTTAGGCTGGATTGTTCCTGCGCCTTCAACGATAAGAGCTGTTCCCTTAAGTCTTCCCATTGCCTTGGCAATACCTCTCTGGTTAATACTCTCTCCTGATGTCTTAGCAATCTTCTTTGGCTGGTCTGGATATAAAGTATTAATAGCTCTAATTATAGTTCTTGCAAGGTCTGTCTTATCAGAACTTGAATTACCAGAAATAAGAATATTTCCTGATGCTGATGAATTCATCTGCATTTCATCGTCAATTGTATCGAAAAGATCAGCTAACTGTTCCTCAAGTCCTGGCATATCTCTGTACTTTCTGAATATCTTTGCCAGCTCTCCTGTAAGCTTCTTCTCTATCTGCTCAGTTTCTTCAATCTCTTCTTCCATAGTCAATGGCTGTTCTTCTTCTTGTCTGGTGAATGGAATTACTGTTTCTTCCGGCTCAACACCTGCAGCTACCTCATCTAGTACAACAGCCTCCTCACCTTCTTCTTTATTGTCTTTATTATCAATATCTTCATTCATAATTGAATTGATATCTGAAATCATTGATTCTGACACAGTTGGTATCTGTGCTGTAACTAAAGGAATATCTTCATTCTCTATAGCAGTTGCTGCCTGCTCTAGTCTCGCTGCAGCCTTACCTGTTCTTATTGCAAGATCCATTCTCGCTGAATCAACTGCCATCTGTGCAAGAGCTGCTCTCTTTGCTTCTTCCTTATCAATCTCCTTACCATCAGCCAGTGCTTCTGCTTTCTTCTGCTCTACAAGCTTTTCATAAGCTGCACTTTTCTCGTCTTTCTCATCAAGATAACGCTCAAGCTCTGACTTGGAGAATTCCTTAGTATCCTGCTTGCCATACTTTTCTTCTCTTACAGACTGCATCCACTCTGTTATATCCATCTGGCCTTCAATCTGGTCATCATCCTCCTGAACTTCTGCATCATCATTAACAACCTGTTCAGTTACAGGAGCCGGAGTCTTAACCTCCTTTGCAGGCTGTTCTTCCTTATTCTTAGAAGCTGGTACAAATGTCTTAACATCAGCATCTTCTTCCTCATCACCGAACAAGTCACTCATCTTGGCAGCAAGCTCTTCCTGAAGATTTCTTGTATCATATAAATTGTTATATTCAGGTACAGGAACATTAATATCTATATTCTCTGCTTCCTTATTGATTCTTTCCTCAGCTTCTTTTCTCTGTTCAGCTTCGTCTTCTTTATTGATCTGCTCATAATTATCAGCTAATTTCTGCTTTGCATTCTCAATAAGCTCCTTAAGTGAGACATTTACCTTATTAATCTCGCTTGAGAAATTCTTCTCTCCATCTTTGCTAAGTGTCTCAGAAACCTCTGGCTTCTCCACCTGAGGAGTCTCTATCTTAGACATAACAACAGAGCTGTCCTTAGTATTATCTGCATCTTCATCCTTATTCAGAGCTTTCATTAAAAATGCTTTGATATCATCATTCTGGTCATTCTGTACAAGGTCTATTGAAAGAGGTCCTTCCTCCTGTTCCTTAGCAAACTCAGGAACATTCAGACTTACCTCTGGCACTGGCTGTTTACCAGTTAATTTCTGTTCTTTCTCATCTTCTTCACGGAAAACATCTTCAACTTCATCTCTCTTAAGATTAGCAAGTTCCTTCTGCTTTGCAAAAAGCTCCTCCTTAGTTGCCTCTATATCTTCCTTTCTTTTTCTTACATCTTCTAAGATACCTTTCTGTGTCTTAGTAAGAACAACACCAAGCTTTTCCTTTAACTGTACTGCTTTCTCAACGTATATACCATCCTGAAACCACAGAACAATATTATCACATGTCTTAATACATTCTTCTTTTCTTCCAGTCTCATAATACAGCTTTGCAAGCTCATACATATACTTCTCATCAATCTCATGATCCCTGTAATCCTCTAAGATTCCTACAAGTTCATTATCTGATGCATTCTGTGCCTTTCTAAGGTCATAATACAGGATGAATCTGCTCACATCATGCTGTGAAGATTTTCTGTATTCTTCATAAAGCTCGTTAGCATTATCAAAATCTCCAACTTTAATAAAGAATTCAGTAAGCTTATAAACCAGCTTTCTTCCGCCAAGGTTTCTGTTATAAGCAAGAATTGCCATGTCTCTTGCTTCTTCATAGTCCCCTACTGCTTCCTGTACATTAATGGCTGTGGCAAGTCCCTGCCAGTCTTTAACTTTAGTCCAGTTAATATCCTTAGCTATGGCTGCCGCTTCTGTGTATTCCTTTTTCGCCGCCAGCTTCTTAATCTGGTCTATCTTAATTCCTAATTCGTATTTATTCATGATTATATATTCCTCATTCCAATGCTTACTTGATGAATGTTGTGAATAATTTATTTATCGCATTTTACAACTCATTAAAGTTTAGCACAGCCTAAGTTCATTGTAAACCAAGTTCACAGAATTGTTACAAATATGTTACAAAAAATCAAATGTAGCCTGTTCGTAATCCATTCTCGTGTATTCCAATTCTGATTCCTTCGTGCTGCTGTAATAATCAACAACCACAGTCTGCTGCCTTGAATCTACCAGCTTCTGACCTAGTATGTAATTAACATCGAATCTTCCTGTAATAGCAGGAGTTGCACCTCTTGCCGGAACAATAAGCTGGACATGATTAGTTGCAAGCAGCTTGAATATTGGCTCCCATATGTATATATCCTTTGCCGCACCAAATGGGTTATCTATGAATATTGTCTTACCCTCAACACCTTCATTACCTGAAGAATTCATATTAGATATGTAGTTGATAATCGCAATAAGGAACTGGATATATATACCCTGTGACTGTCCTGTTGAGCCAACCGCTTCCTCATATCTTAAATAACGGCTCTGGTCCTTGATTCTCTCTCTCTTATACAGATTAATTCTGATTGAATTCATATCTGTGACAATAACTGAGAAAAGTCTCTTCCATGACAGTCTGTTTCTTATATACTTGAGTCTTTCCGCAGGCTCTTTAAAACTTTCCGCCATAAAAACAGTTTCATCAATATATTCAGACATCTTTTCCTTATATAATTCTTCCTTTATATAAGGAATCTGCAAACTGATTATTGCAATCTGTTCTCCGTCAAGATTGATATTAGACAACTGTGGCAGACGGTCAAGCTCAGTCTTAATATTACTGCATGTCTGGATACAACGATTTTCAAAGTTATCCTTAATCATCTGCATATCCTCTATACCCTTGGCAATGCGGTCTTTTTCTAACTGTATAAATGTGTTCGTCTCATTTAACGATTCAATCATACTTCTGGTCTTAGCCACATTTTCAGGAACATTAAGTGATATCCTTACTTCATCAGCAAGCTCGACTGCATTAAATCCGTTAAGCAGGTCAATAAGCTTAGATTTATTCTTATTAAATTCATCAACCTTCTTATACTCTAATCTGGTAATTGAAGCATATTCTTTATGAACAGCCTCATATTCTGTAAGATTAGCTGTAATTCCCTGTGCATCCTCAGGACGGAATTCTTCTGGAACATGCATGCCCGCATCAGACACGATTCTTTCAAGGTCTTTTCTGCATACAAGAATGTCTTTTAATGAATCAGACATCTGTCTGCGTGTCTTTTCCTGAACCTTGGTGTTATCCTCTAACTTCTTAATAAGTACCTTGTGCTGTGTAATGAATTCATCCGGGTCATCGCATGGGAATTCATTAAAGCTTCCATAATTATTCTCAATCTGGTTAATACCATGTGCGATACTTCCCTCAAGTCTATTAAGAAGTGCTTCCTGTGACTCAAGCTCTTCCCTTACAGAATCACTGCTCTTCACAAGATTATTAAGAGCATCCTTGGCATTCCTTAACTGCTGTGAACCTGCTGCCATAATCTCACCGGCTTCATACTTTGCCTTAATATCGTCAAATGTATAACCTCTGTACTCTATTGCATCACGACATTTGTTCATAGATGCAGACAGATGGTTCATCAGCGCCTGCTTATCTGCAAAGTCACTGTTCTTCTGTGAAAGTGCTGTCTTTAATCCGGTGAATCTGCTCTCTATTTCATCCTTATCAAGACGGTATGTATCGTCATCGATTTCTATTGAAACATTTTCATCATAATAAGGTGCGTACTGCTCCTCCCATGACTTAATGATTTCATCATATGCCTTTCTTGTACTGTCCTCGAAATCTCTCGCGGTATCATACTCAGAATTAGCAGAAGCTGCTGCCTCCTCGCACTCATATATGCGGTTTCTTGCACTGTCCACATCAGCCTTCAGTCCCTTTAAGCGCTCATACTTTTTATCTATAGAAGTATTCATCTCCATAATACGCGAGAGCAGGCTGCATGCTGTTTCCTTCTCTTCTATATCATCTCTTGTCTGTGCGAGGTTCCTTGAAAGCTGCTCTTTAACCTCATTTAACACACTTCTCTTCTTCTCAGCCTCAATAATTGCAGCCTCGCTGTCAGCAATCTTTAATCTGATTGCTTCTGCCTCGGACGCATCCACCTTTCCAGACGCAGCATTATATACAAGTGCAAATGTATAATCATTCCACACAAGCTCCATTCTGTCGGCCAGCTTTCCTGCCTGCGCCTTATGCGACTCAAGCTCCTCCTGTGCAAGCTTAATCTGTGTCTCAAGCTTTGCCTCATCACGCAGGAACGACATATCCTTTAATGCGAATACAATCAGGTCTTTGTTAATCTCTAACTTAGTATCAATAAGCACCTGCTCGCTTATAACAGGATAAGCAGCCGCCCCCTTGCCAAAATCCTTAAGCATCTCATCTGCTTTGATTCTCTCGAAATCGTTCTTTATTATAAATGCGTACTCAATGAAAGGTGTTCTCTTTAACACATCTCTTTTCTGTCCTGCATTCAGGGCTGCAAACCACTCATGTCCCTCAACAACATCTGAACCGTACTGGCTCTCAAGGTATTCCTTAAGCCTGTCTCTCTCAGGACTCTTACAGATATATGTTCCCTTTCTTGCATTGTCAATAAAGTTCTCAAGTTCCTGTGCTGCCTTACACTCTTCTGTAAAATCACTGCGCATCTTCTGGTAAGTCTCAAGAATAACCGAAAGCATTGCCTCGTCATTATCTGCACTGTATATTTCACGGATTTTGCCCATGCGCTCGTTATCAGCATTACCAGCTTCATCAGCCTTTTCTAGCTTTTCTGACTGCTCTGTGAATATATCAATAAGTGCTTTATTGGCAGATATTGTCTCATTAAGTGACATTAACTGCTGCTGCACATCATTGAATTTTTCGGACATTCTTGTCTCTTCATTCTTTAACAGTTCTTTATCCCTGAATGACTTATCATATTCTTCAGACGCATTTTCACATACGACAGTTCCTGCCTCTGATAAAGCTACTCCAAGCTGTGTCTGTAATTCCTGTATCTCATTCTCAAGATTATCCGAAAGACTGCCAAGACCTGCCGCCTCTTTGTCAGCATTTCTAAGATTATCCTTAGCCTCTGATAATCTGACTTCCAGAGCCTTAACACGGTTAGCTGCTATATCAAGCTTTTCCTTAAGTCTTCTGGTCTCTTTCTCATAGAATTTTCTGTAACCTGCAGCAAGTATCTTTAACTCTGCTGTTATATCAGTATCTTCTCTTAATCTGTTATCTATCGCAATCTGAAGTCCTTTATAGGACTTCTCGTATTCTGCATAATCTTTATAATCACCCGCAGACTCCATCAAAGAAAGCTTTCCTCTTGCCTCTTCAATTGCAGCGTTCTTGAGTTCAAGTGCCTTTCTTATCTCATTAACAAGGCTCTCAACTCCTGCCATCGAATTCTTTTCAGACATAACCTCTGCAACTGCTATAGCTTCCTTCTCTTGTGCAAGCTCATCATACATCTTAGTGATAAGGTCATCCTGACTCTTAAGTTCCTTATCCTTCTTATCACTTTCCCGCATAGCAACAAGAAGCAGGTTATATAGCTGCTTCTCTATTTCTTCTTTTCTGTTGTAAAATGCTTCATATGTCGACAGATATTCTTTAAAACTGTCGATAGCTGCAATCTGGCTGTCATATGCTCCAAGCTGTGAGTGTTTCTTTGAAAGCTCCACTAACTTGTCCTTAATATCCATAAGAGTCTGAGCCATCATGCCCTCATCATTATCAACTGACAGCTTGTTATTGAAGGATTTCTGGATAATCTCCTCTATAAGCAGATCCTCAACAACCTTACGGCTTGTCTTATAATTTGACTCGAAATATGTTCTTACATGTCCCTCTGTCTTGTTAATTCCACGCACAATTTCCCATGCACTCTCATATATTCCGTAGTTGCTTATGAAGCTCTGGTAATCACCTTTTCTGTCAAATATCTTAACAACATATTTGTACCCGCCCTTCTCAAGGTCACGAAGATAAGCCTTAAGTCCGTTATATGTAATTCTCTCTCCATTACTTACAAGTGGAAGATTCTTAATATCGTTATCGCCAAACTCCCTGTAGAATATGCAGTAATTAAAGTATTCAACACTTGCTGTAGGTGCAGCTGTCTGTTCCTGTCCATCCTGATTCTCATCGTCTGTGCCTCTTCCCTTTCTTGCACAGAAACCAGTTGTCATGAACCTGAAACCATCCTTCTGATAACATGGATCTAACTTCCACTCAACCAAAGAATGAATACATGTATTACCGCTTCCCTGTCTGAAAAGCTTCTCAATAGGCTGCTTGTCATCAAGTGTGCAGTTAGGAAGCATATTCTGCATAAGAAGCAGCATAAGCAGACTCTTACCACCGCCATTGGCAAGGTCATATATAGTATTCTGGCAGTTGAAGCGCATCACGAAATCGTCGTACACCTGTGTACCGAAATTATATTTAACATTATTAACTCTGATTCTGTTAATCTGTGGCATCGCGTCCTCCATTCATAAGTTCGGCAAATCGTCCTCTGTAATCATCAAAATAATTCTCTATAAGACTTCTGAATCTGTCTGTCGGATAATATCTGTCCTGACTCTCAACTAAAAGTTCCTGCGCAACGCAGAAATTAAGCACAAGCTTTACCATACCCGACTTGGAATTTCTTGCTGCTCTCGCTCCTGTCTGATCCTCTACTGTTGTCACCGGAAGCTCGTCCCATGTAAGTGCTATCTGCTTAAAGCTGTTCTCCTCAACCTCATCAAGCACAAGCCCTGTGCTCTTATCGACAATACCACCTGTTGTCTTATCAACATTTTTAATGATGTCCTCAAGTCTTATGAACTCAGCATAAGTTGAACTCATTGTATCTGAATAAAACTCTGTTATTATGTTGTAGATTATGAAATACGCAAGATATAATTCTTTATTAACTCTTAATCCAAGTACATTTCTTAATTCCTCGTTGGAATATCCAAACACCCTGTTATTATCACCTGCACTCACATACAGACCATTGTTATATTCATATATGTTAAGATTAAGTTTCTTAAGTGACATATGAACGATGTCATACACTTCTGCATTATTATTGTATTCCTGATAAAGAGCTGCATTCTCGCCCCTCTCAGACACATTTTCCCCTGTGATAAGCTTGGAAACTATGTCCAGCGCCTTATCTAGATTTCTATTCTCCATGTGCTTCCTTTCGTATCAATTCAACATCTGCCATCATACAGTTATCCGACAATATAACCTGCCCGCCAAGCCCTTTTCTTATTGCAAATGTAAAGCTTTCCGTATCTTTAAAGCCTTCCCCTAAGTATGCATCAAGAAATGTATCTTCTCCCGCATCACCGCCAAGCTGGTACTCATCCTTCTGGCACAGATTAACAAAGAAAGAGAAGAAATCTGCATTTCTTAAAACCTGCTCACCATACGCCCTCTTCATTGCATCTGCAAACTGACCGAGTGTTATAATGTCCGATTTTTTCAAACACACAATGAGATTTTTCATAAGGAATACATAATTATCCTTAATTCTCTTTTCTTCAATCTCATCTTCGAATTCAATATCTTCCGGTCTTTCATTGCTTATAAGCTCTTTCTCCTCATATCTTGGAGGCTTCACCATAAGCGCATCATCAATGCTTATCAGGTCAAATGTCTTTCTTATGTTCGGCTTTAGAAGCGGACTTAACATTGTGACTAATATATCTGCATTGTCCCTCTTAATCATATCTGAAAGTGCCGATGTGAAATCCATATGGCTTCTTAATCTGCCAAGCTTGGCGCGTCTTACTGCGTCATCGGTCATCTTCTGCATTTCTGTACAATCCTTTAACAACTCGCTATGCCTGTTCATTGCCTGCTTAAGCTGAGTCTCAAGACTGTATATTTCGTTCATCGTCCTGTAATAGCCTTCGCCTGTGCTGCCCGATGCATTAAGCTTCTCAATTGATTTTGCAATAAGGTCACGGTTCTTCTTAAAAAGCTTTTCTTCATCATCAAACCATTTCATTCCCGTCTTGACGAATTCCTCATAAGCCTCTATTCCTGCAAATACATCGCCCGACAGAATTGTCAGCACTTCATTCTTCTTTAACTTAAGACGGTTGACCTCTTCGTTGATTCTTTCAACCACTTCAACTCCGCCACGGAAGTTCTGTGAATTAATCATTTTTTCAAGAAGAAGCTGGGATACGCTTATCCTGCTCTCGTCCTTGATTTCCTTGGTATCAAGATAGAATTCAATAGCATCAGGGCTTATCGAATACCACACGGTATTGTCTCTTATCGAACTCTCGATTATCTTCATTCTTGATACTCTCTTTTTCCTGTCCACCGGATCAAAATACGAGAATTCAAATGGCCTGCCATCATTCTTTATCTTGTCAAATATATAATCAGCAATCTCCTTGCTGTCCTGTTCATTCAAATCAAGCCCGAAATCTCTCTTAAGTATCAGCCTTAAGAAATCGAGATATTCGGGATATGTAACATCCTTTTCCTTAAAATTATTCTCCTCTATAAAGAAACGGAGAACCGCCATAACTATATAGCCCATATCAAGGATTTCGTATTTGCCATCCTTGAAATTAGAAAATGATGTGTCTATCAGTCTGAAGAAAGGATAATATTTCTTCAGATTAAGCATTCGTTCACGGTGATCCGATATGATATCACCTGTCATATTCTCTGCCATAGTATTCTTCATTTCTGCGCACGCATTTTACACATATTGTCTTAATGCCCGGTGCGCCAGGACATTAAGCTTAAAGCTTGGTTCTTCACCAAATTTAAAGCTCGGTTCTTCCGTCTAATGCTCTTAAAAGAGTAACCTCATCGATATATTCAAGATCGCCGCCGACAGGAACTCCGCTTGCAATTCTTGTCACCTTAATTCCTGTTGGCTTTATCATTTTGCTTATGTACATTGCTGTTGTCTCACCCTCCAGATTGGAATTAGTTGCGATAATAACCTCGTCAACATCTCCCTGAAGC
>ERZ779645.1438-NODE-1438-length-10865-cov-2.243201_pt1 | contig 10865 bp, 10 predicted proteins | sample MGYA00511103_ERZ779645 | MGnify/ENA primary metagenome ERZ779645 (study PRJEB29588, sample SAMEA2158521) | human gut metagenome | biome: human gut; feature: human-associated habitat; material: faeces | place: Denmark | collected 2008/2010 ...
GTATACAGCCGCAGAAAAGAGAATATTCGATGAATTACAAATGTTCTTTTCCTGCAGAGTGGCTTGGGCTTGAATGTGAGGAGCTGGTAAATGCTACAGGAATTTCCGGTGCGATATTCTGTCACAAGGGAGGCTTTATCATGACTGTTAAGGAGCAGGATGAAGCTGTAAAGGCATGCGAAAAGGCGCTTTCTCTTCATAAAGACAGCTCTGTGATAGTATGGTATGGCAGTAAAGTAGATACTGCAGCCATGGCATGTGACAGTCAGACAGATGAGCTGCTTATGAATGTTGCAAAAGCACGAGGAATAAAGGGTGTGCATATCTGTCATGTTGATGCAATGCCTGTTCCACAGCTTGAATTAACAGAGCTTGACAGCGAGACAGCATATGCAGAGGTACTGATGGAGAAGCCACAGTGGAAGGCATATGTAAAGGAGCAGGTGAAACGAATTTTGAAGTACAGACCGGAGGCTGTGTATGTGGAAGGAAACGCATTTGAGACATATCCTGTTATACGTGCACTCAGAAAGAAGCACATTCCTGTGCTTACGATGATTGAAAATAAAGAAAAAAAAATAATGGTAAGAATACCATGATTTATGTGCATTTTTGAAAAAATTTGGTATAATATTATGATTAAAGGGGGCAAAATACCTTTTGACCATCATATCATATTATTTAAAAGAAATATAACTATTCTACAAGTAATAATACGAGGATGTAGCAGGTATGAAGACAATCATAAAATACGAGCTTGTCATTAATAAGGCACTCAGATCTGCACTCAACTATGATACGCCGGATGAGCAGATTAATGAGTTTATCAGATTTTTCGGAAAACATATCGGTTCTGACCGCATATATATATTTGAGGATTGTGATGAGAAGCATGTCACAAACAATACATATGAGTGGTGTGCGGATGGAATAGTGCCGGAGATACATGAATTGCAGAATGTCGATATGGACATAATAGGCTGGTGGTATCAGGCCTTTGGCAGTGAGAAGAATATAATTATCACAGATATAGAGCAGATAAAGGATGAGCACAGGGAATCCTATAATATGTTAAAGGCACAAAATGTAAAAAACCTGGTGGTATGTCCAATCCGCTACAAGGATGAGATAAAGGGCTTTTTCGGTTTGGATAATCCACCGGAAAGTGATACTCTCGGACTGACCACGTTCTTGGATATGATAGGAACCTTGCTTATATCATTGCTTAAGCTGCGCAATTCCTTCACAAAGTCGAATAAGGAAGCGAAGCTTAGCAGCTATTCATCGCTTTCAAGCATCTATATATCCATGGCAGTGGTAAATGTGCAGACACACAGATACCATATAGTAAAGACTTTGGATGAGGTTACACACTTTTTGGGCGTGAAGCCACAGAAAGAGGGAGAGTATAAGATAGATGAGGATTTCCCGGGGCACATAAACAGTGTGATGAATGAGTTCTGTACTAAGGCACATCGCAAGGAGGCACTTGAATTTGTGGATATCACTACAGTAGAGGACAGACTTCGTGGAAAAAATACCATAGTACATGAGCTTATCGGGAAGGTATCGGGCTGGTGCCGTGAAAGGTTTATTCCTGTAGACTATGACGATGATGGCAGGCTTTGGCATGTGCTTTACTGCGTGGAGAATATTGACGAGGAAAAACGGCGTGAAAACAGACTCATGTATCTGGCTCAGACAGATCTCATGACAGGTATACGCAACCGCGGAAGCGGAGAGAATAAGATAACAGAGTATCTCGTCCGCAAACAGTGCGGTCTGTTATGCCTTTTAGACTGTGACAAGTTTAAGTCAATAAACGATACCTATGGACATGTGGTAGGTGACAAGGTGATAATAGCAATTGCTGATACTCTGCGCAAATCATGTCGTGATGATGATGTCGTGCTTCGCCTGGGCGGGGATGAGTTTGCGGTATTTATACCGGGGATGCTTGATAAAGAGCGGGCAGAAGCTTTTTTTGACAGGCTTTTTTCAAACATAGAGCATATTGATATAGCAGAGATGAATGGAAAGCATATACTGCTCAGTCTTGGTGCATGCTTTTATGACGGAATGGATTGTATCACGTTTGACCAGCTCTACAGAAGGGCAGACACCGCCATGTATGACAGCAAGAAAAAACAGGGCTACAGTGCGACAATTTTTGATGCAAAGCAATGATAGTCCGGCATATTAAATAAAAAGAGGAGAATGAAAATGCAGACAGGAAAAGCAATATCCATCCCATCAATCCTCAAGGTGGGAAATGGAACATTAAACAAAATCGGAGAGTATTTAAAGAGTGAGGAGCTGACGAGCGTAGTCATTTTTATGGGAAACGGTCTCATAGATATGTTTGGAGATGCTATAATGAAGTCACTTTCGGATGCAGATATCACCGTGCTTGAGTACAGTGAGCTTGATACAGTTGAGATAGACGATATCATAACCCTTGCTTTTGATATACCAAACAAGGCAAAGGCAGTCGTGTCAGTGGGCGGCGGAAAAGTAATAGATGCAGGAAAATATGCAGCTTTTCTAAGAAATCTGCCATTTATCAGTGTGCCGACCTCAAGCTCAAGTGATGGTTTTTCCAGCGCCAGTGCATCACTTTTGGTGCACGGCAAGCGTACATCGGTTCCTGCAAAGCTTGCACATGGTATTATAGTTGATACACAGGTCATCCGCACAGCCCCTGAGAAGTTTATATATTCAGGCATCGGTGATATGGTGTCAAAGATTACAGCGCTATATGATTGGATTTTTGAGGAAAAGCACGGTGCAGGTGTGGTCAATGACTTCGCCGTGATGGTCGCTAAAAAGGCGGTCAACAGCTTTGTGCGTACACCTTATGAGAGCATAAAGGATGAGCTTTTCCTAAAGGAGCTTGTGGATTCGCTTGCCATGAGCGGCATAGCAAACGAGATAGCGGGAAGCAGTGCGCCGACCAGCGGCAGTGAGCATCTCATTTCACATGCGCTTGACAAAATTCTTGAGCATCCACAGCTTCATGGCATACAGGTCGGCATAGCAACCTATATCATGAGTGTGGTGCAGAACCATAGATATGTAAGGGTGTGCACTGTGCTCAAAAGGACAGGCTTTTTCGACTATGCGGCCACTCTTGGCATGAGAAAGCAGGATTTTCTGGATGCGATAGATATGGCGCCATCCATGAAGCCGTTCAGGCACACATATCTGCATGAGAAGGAGTACCGCGACGCGGCAAAGAAGCTTGTGCTCGAGGATGATATACTGAATAAAATACTGGTATAGAGATATGTATGAGAAGACTATAGAGCCGGTTGCGATTATGCACACCGGATTTGGAGAGAAATTTGGCATTCCGAGGCAGAGTGGCCTCGTACCTGAGGCGGCAGGGCGGATAATATTTGAACCCAAATACAGAAATCCCGATGCACTTCGCGGAATAGAGGAGTTCACACATTTGTGGATTATATGGGGCTTTTCTGAAAACAGAGTGGAGAAATTCACACCGCTCGTCACACCACCCAGGCTTGGAGGCCGGGAAAAGAGAGGCGTTTTTGCCACACGTTCGCCGTTTCGCCCAAACGGCATGGGACTATCCTCTGTAAGGCTTGATAAGGTTGAGTACAAAAGCAGCAAGGGACCCATAATTCATGTGTCAGGTGTAGATATGCTTGACGGCACACCAATATATGATATAAAGCCGTATCTGGCATATGCAGACTCACATCCTAAGGCATCAGATGGCTTTGCCGCAGAGCATAGATGGGATACGGTGCATGTTATCTGGCGCGATGAGGCACTCAAAAGCTGTATGGATGAAGATACCCGCATTACTGTGGAGCATATTCTGGCACAGGATCCAAGAGCTGCATACAACAAGGCCAAGGATTATATCTATGGCATGCGATACGGCAGATTTGATATACGCTTTGTGGCCGACTCTTACGCCGGCACGATAGAGATAGTGGATGTCGTGGAGTGTATAGACGGGTATCATAAGGTGAAGTGATTTTGATTTGCATAAGGCGCCACAAGAGAGTAAAATGGTAATACATACAAAATGACAAATGAGTCATGAATATATTTGTAAATACATATTAAATACATATAAGGAAGGTACATACAATGAAAACAGTAAAGGACTATATCAGAACTATCCCGGATTTCCCGGAGAAGGGCATCATGTTCCGCGATGTGACAAGTGTTATCCAGGATGCAGATGGATTAAAGCTTGCAATTGACGAGATGATAAAGAGGCTTGACGGACTTGATTTTGATGTGATAGCAGGAGCAGAATCAAGGGGCTTTGTTTTTGGCATGCCGATAGCATATGCGCTTCATAAACCGTTTGTCATGGTGAGAAAAGCAGGCAAGCTGCCATGTGAGACTGTATCAAAGACATATGACCTTGAGTATGGCACAGCAACAATTGAGATGCACAAGGACTCTATAAAGCCCGGTCAGAAGGTGGTTCTCGTGGATGATCTTATCGCTACAGGAGGCACAATGCAGGCAGCAGCAGAGCTTGTTGAGGAGCTTGGAGGAGAGGTTGTGAAGATGCTTTTCCTTATTGAGCTTGCAGGTCTTAATGGCAGAAAGCTTCTTAGCAAGTATGATGTGGACGCAGTTGTGTCATATGATGGCAAATAGAGCTGTTATATCTGAATGAATATATTTTATATGTTTGTGCATACTGACATTAATTAAATCTATGATTTGATGAGATTAAGAGTAAGGAGAGTCGGTATGCAGCAAAAATTGGGAAAGTGGAGTCTCCGTTTTACGGAGGCTCCTTTTATATTGGAAAGCAGTTCGGTTGTAGGCACAAAGGAGGCAGACGGACCGCTTGGAGGTCTGTTTGATATTGTAGGAAAAGATGACAGGTTTGGGCAGAACACGTGGGAAAAGGCAGAGAGCTCCATGCAGCGCGATGCACTCACAATGGCCCTTGGAAAAGCACATCTGGATGCATCCGACATGGACTATGTATTTGCAGGAGATCTGCTCGGACAGTCTATGGCCACAACCTTTGGTGTGGAAAACTTCCGTATTCCGTGGTTTGGAGTGTATGGAGCATGCTCCACATGCGGGGAGTCGCTCTCGCTTGCCGCGGCATTTGTGGCAGCAGGGTATGCAAAGCATGCGGTGGCAGTGACATCAAGCCACTTCGGCAGTGCCGAAAAGCAGTTTCGCTTCCCTAACCAGTATGCCAATCAAAGACCGGTGTCAGCGACGTGGACAGTCACAGGAAGTGCAGCATTTATTGTGGGCAGTGGAGCAGGTGGTAATGAGATACAGGCCGTGTGTGACAATGCAGATAGTATATCAAAGAAGGTGCAGATTGAGGGGATCACGACAGGAGTTGTGGTGGATTATGGCATAAAGGACGCCATGAACATGGGCGCTGCAATGGCCCCTGCGGCCTGTGAGCTGATAGTAAATCACCTGAGTGATTTTGGAAGAGAGGCATCCTATTACGATAGGATAGTGACAGGGGATCTTGGAAGCGTCGGACAGAAGATACTGATCGATCTGTGCAGGCAAAAGGGCGTGGACATAAGCAAAAATCATGAGGACTGTGGCATGAAGATGTTTGATGCAACGAATCAGAACACAGGCTCAGGTGGTTCGGGCTGTGCATGCTCGGCAACTGTTTTGTCAGCATATTATCTGCCAAAGCTTAGAAGCGGTGAATTGAAGCGTATACTATTTGTGCCGACAGGAGCACTTCTTTCGCCTGTCAGCTTCAACGAGGGCGAGTCAGTACCGGGAATTGCACATGGTGTGGTGCTTGAAGCTTCAATTTGAAGCTGATGGCTTCACATATATAATAGTGTGAACGTGCCGTTTTTTGGGGATGGGCTGCACGTTCAAAAAATAGAAGAAAGGCGTAAGGATATAATGGATTATGTAAAAGCATTTGTGGTGGGTGGTATAATCTGCGCCATCGTACAGATTTTAATGGAAAAAACAAAGCTCATGCCGGGCAGAATTATGGTAATGCTCGTGTGCACGGGAGCGCTTCTTGGCGCCGTAGGCATATACGGGCCATTTTCAAAGTGGGCAGGTGCCGGTGCCAACGTACCGCTTTTGGGCTTTGGCAATGTACTGTGGAAGGGTGTGAAGGAGGCAGTGGACAGCGAGGGTTTTATTGGCTTGTTTAAGGGTGGCTTTAAGGCTTGTGCGGTCGGAGTGTCGGCAGCGCTAATCTTTTCGTATATCGCGGCACTTATCACAAAACCTAAGTTAAAAAGCTGATTAATTTCAGAATAATGCATAATTAACAGTAAATTGCCCATACTATCTCCAAAACGAAAAGGAGACTGATACAATGAAGAAAATGAAATATTTATTGGCACTTTGCCTGATACTCGCTGCTGCAAGCGCTTTTGCAGCCTGTGGAAACAATAGTAATGTGGCAGACACTTCAATGGTTGAAAATAAACAAAGAGGTGGCTCTGCCGCCGACGATGCCGGTAAAGCCGGAAAGGATATCATAGATGGCGCCGGAAATGCCGGAAAAGATGTGATAGACGGCGCAGGCGATGCCGGTAAGGATGTGATAGACGGCGCAGGTGATGCCGGCAAGGATGTAATAGACGGCGCAAAGGATGCCGTAGATGATGCCGGAAATGCCATAAAAAAGAGTGTTGATGGTGGAAACAACAACTAACAGCTATTTATAAAAAGAAAACAGTCACTATATATGCTTCAATGGCTGCAAAAACAAAAGCACCGACAACATCGCTGATAAAGTGCACACCTGATATCACCCGGACACAGGCAATGATAGCTGCAAGGACTGCAAGCAAAATGCCGGTGAACCATAAAGGCGAGGCAGCAGGTGAGCATATTAAAACGGTAAATGCAATTATAAATGCAGAAAAAACGTGCCTGCTTGGAAAAGACCTGCCGTGGGTATCCTTTGTAATGACAGGCGGCATATCAAATTTTTCGTATGGGCGTGGTCTGTTTACGATATATCTGAAAACCGATACTGCAATAAAGCCGACAAGCGGAGCAATGATTGAGAGTGCAAGTATATGACCGGCTGTAAAGCACAGATACAGCACGTATACAGGGTATGTGATAAAAACTAAATAAGTGCATATTTTATTGATTAATTCAAGCTTTCGGGCTGCCCTGTTATTTTCACGGAATGGGGCAGTCATTTTTATGTATGTATTTTTTTTCATGATTATTTTCCATCGTTTATTTAAGAAATATTGTATTGTAACTGTCTAGAGTGGTGTCAACTGCCCTTGCGGTACTGCAGAGGTGTCATGCCATAGTGCTTTTTGAAGGCTCTGTTAAAATATGACAGGCTTTCAAATCCCACTTCACCGGAAATAGAAAGCACCGAGCTGTCTGAGCTTTGCAAAAGTCTCGCAGCCATGGTAAGGCGGTAGTCATTTAAATAGTCAACAAACGATGTGCCCATGGTCTCTTTAAAATATCTCATAAAATGAGACTCGGAAAACCCGGCTACATCAGCGATATCGGCAATGGAGATTTTGTCGGCATAATTATTTTCCACATATTTGAGCACAACCTTCATCTTATCAAGAGTCTTTTTGCTTTTTAGTGGCTTTGTCAGATTACGGCAACGGTTATCAAGCACAAAAAAGAATTCGTAGAGCTTGCTCTTTATATAAAGCTGATAGCCCTGCGGCATCGTCTTGCAAATCTCATCGCATGCATCTATTGGAGCCACGACATCCTCGTAGTATGGATACACCGGTGTAAAAACTGTCGGAACTGTGAATCTGCCGGCTAAGAGAGGTGTAAGAAAATCCTCCTTGGTGTAATCGTACTTTCCGGTAAGCAGCATCGACATGGAAAATATGATATTTTCGTACTCCATCGATTCATCCATATATTGGTCTATAGAGTGAAGCTGTCCCGGCAGTATCAGCACCAGGCTTGGCGCTGTGACATGGTACTCCTTAAAATCAACAGATATATGACCGCAGCCCTTCTTTATATAGATAAGCTCCATGTCGTCGTGCCAGTGCAGCGGAACTCCGGAAAAATCAAGAGGAATAGAGCACAGGTAGGTATTGTATGGGAACGTAAGCTCCACATGTGTTTTGTCTTCGTGATAATTTTCATATTCTAATATATTCATGATGATATTTTAGCATATTATTTATTGAAAAGCCACTAAAAATACCGAAAAATGATAGGATTGTGCAAGTTTTCGACTGTATATTGCAAGAATTGTGCAGTGTAATGGATTATACTTGATTCATCAAATGACACAAAGAAGTTAAGCACGCTAAATGAAAATTAGTTAATTTGACACATTGGCGTGTATACATGATAACAGATTTGGGAGGAAATCAAAATGGCAATCATGCAGGAAATCGAAACAAAGCTTCAGAAGGGAATCAGCGTTAGTACAGACGAGGAAGTATACTACGCATTACTTGAGCTTGTAAAAGACAAGGCAGAGAAAAAGGTTTCAAACAAAGGAAAGAAAAAGCTCTACTATATCTCAGCAGAGTTCCTTATCGGAAAGCTTTTATCAAACAACCTTATCAACTTAGGTATCTACGATGAAGTTAAAGAGACTCTTGAGAAAAACGGAAAGTCACTTGCTGAAATCGAGGAAATCGAGCTTGAGCCTTCACTTGGAAATGGAGGACTTGGACGTCTTGCAGCATGCTTCATAGATTCAATCGCAACACTCGGGCTCAACGGAGACGGTGTAGGCCTCAACTACCACTACGGATTATTCAAGCAGGTATTTGAGAACAATCTCCAGAAGGAGACTCCAAACCCATGGATTACAAAGGAGAGCTGGCTTACAAAGACAGATATCACATATCCTGTAAGCTTTGGCGGATTCACAGTACAGTCAAGACTTTACGATATCGACGTAGTTGGATATAACAACCGTACAACAAAGCTTCACTTATTCGACATCGAGTCAGTTGATGAGTCAATCGTAGGCGACACAATTGATTTCGACAAGGATGATATCAAGAAGAACCTTACATTATTCTTATATCCTGATGATTCAGATGATAAGGGACGTCTCCTTCGTGTATACCAGCAGTATTTCATGGTATCAAACGCAGCAAGACTTATCCTTGCAGAGGCAGAAGCAAAGGGCTCTAATTTACATGACCTTGCTGATTATGCAGCAGTTCAGATTAACGATACACATCCATCAATGGTTATTCCAGAGCTTATCCGTCTCCTTCAGGAGAAGGGCATCCTGATGGATGAGGCTATTGAGATTGTATCAAAGGTTTGTGCATACACTAACCACACAATCCTTGCAGAGGCTCTTGAAAAATGGCCAATCAGCTTCTTGGAGAAGGCTGTTCCACAGCTTATGCCAATCATCCGTGAGCTTGACAACAAGGTTCGCGCAAAGGTAGCTGACGAGAGCACATACATCATCAAGGACGGTCTTGTACACATGGCACACATGGATATTCATTTCGGATATTCTGTAAACGGTGTTGCATACCTCCACACAGAGATTTTAAAGAATACAGAGCTCAATAACTTCTACAAGTTATATCCTGAGAAGTTCAACAACAAGACAAACGGTATCACATTCCGTCGTTGGTTAATGTCTTGTAACCCGGAGCTTTCAGCATACATCACAGAGCTTATCGGTGAAGGCTGGAAGAAGGATGCAAACGAGTTAGAGAAGCTTGGCAATTTCATCAATGATGACACTGTTCTCACAAAGCTTGTTGACATCAAGAACGCAAAGAAGACAGAGCTTGCTTCTTACTTAAAGAAGACTCAGAATCTCGACGTACCTGACAATTCAATCTTTGATATCCAGGTTAAGAGACTTCACGAGTACAAGAGACAGCAGCTCAACGTGCTTTACATCATCCGTAAGTACTTTGAGATCAAGGCAGGCAAGAAGCCATCTACACCAATCACGTGCTTCTTCGGTGCAAAGGCAGCTCCTGCATATATCATTGCAAAGGATATCATCCATGCAATTCTCTGCTTACAGCAGATTATCAACAATGATCCTGAGGTAAGTCCATACCTTAAGGTATTCATGGTTGAGAACTACAATGTAACATTAGCTGAGAAATTATTCCCGGCTGCAAATATTTCAGAGCAGATTTCTCTTGCTTCTAAGGAGGCATCAGGAACAGGAAACATGAAGTTCATGCTTAACGGTGCTATTACACTTGGAACAAGTGACGGAGCAAACGTAGAGATAGCTGAGCTTGTCGGCGATGAGAACATCTATGTATTCGGTGAGGATTCACAGACTGTTATCGACAGATATGAGAGAGGCGACTACTGCTCTAAGGATTACTATGACAAGGATGCAGACTTAAAGAAGGCTGTTGACTTCCTTGTAAGTGATGAGATGATGAAGGTTGGTTCTAAGGAGAACTTAGAGAGACTTTACAACGAGCTCCTCAACAAAGACTGGTTCATGACATTCCCTGACTTTGAGGATTACTGCAAGACAAAAGAGAAGGCTTACGCTGATTATGAGGATAAGAAGGCTTGGGCTAAGAAGATGCTTGTCAACATCAGCAAGGCTGGTTTCTTCTCTTCTGACAGAACAATCAAGCAGTACAATGATGAAATCTGGCATTTAGAGGCTTAGAATTTTTCTTCCTCCTTTAAATACAAATTGGGCTTAAGAACTCCTGCGGGTGCATCCCGCGGGGGTTCTTTTTTTGCTAGAGTACGGGACGTAAGCGCAGGGGACGGCAGGCTCCCTGGCAGAAATGTAAGGGCGGGATTTACAAGTTTGGCAAATACATATATAATAAGGGGAAGAATATACACATGGAGAACTATTATGATAAAGAATAAATTTATGGCACTCACGCTTACCGTAGTGCTCACAGCAGGCATGCTTACCGGCT
>ERZ779645.1453-NODE-1453-length-10738-cov-3.064495_pt1 | contig 10738 bp, 9 predicted proteins | sample MGYA00511103_ERZ779645 | MGnify/ENA primary metagenome ERZ779645 (study PRJEB29588, sample SAMEA2158521) | human gut metagenome | biome: human gut; feature: human-associated habitat; material: faeces | place: Denmark | collected 2008/2010 ...
CGGCATGCCAGCACCACGTCTGCCATTGTGGCGTCGGCGCCGTAGTAAGTGGTCAGGTTGAAGTCTTTCTCTTCTTCGGTTAGTGCATTTTTTAGGATCATATCGGCTATGCGGTCGATATAGAATGACTCCTCTCCCATAAGCAGATAGATGGGAGCGAACTGCTTTTTTCGTATGTCTGTCTCAATTTGCTGGCGCGTAGGGCCTGCGGTCTTTGCCATAATTCTTGGATGTGTAGAAAAATCGGAGTAAATTTACACAAATTTTACGAACGAACAGCAGATATGCCACAACAAAATTTTGAAAACGACAACATTAAGACTCGCATTGTCGACGGGAGGCAGGAGATATTCGATTGCCTCCGTGGTAAGTATGTGGCTATGACTCCTGAAGAGAATGTGAGGCAGATGTTTGTGCGCCATCTGATTGACGGAAAGCGTTATCCGGCAGGTCTTATGGGCAATGAGATTGCAATCAATCAAAACGGGCGTGAGCGCAGATGCGATACGGTGGTGTTTGACAGGCGGGGATGCCCGCTTATGATTGTGGAATACAAAGCGCCGTCGGTGAAAATAACACAGGAGGTGTTCAACCAAGTCTATCGCTACAACACCGTGTTGCGGGTCAAGTATCTAACGGTGTGCAACGGCAGACAGCTTTTCTGCTGTCGTGTCGACTACGATGCCAACAAGGCGGTGTTTCTTAAAGACGTGCCTTGCTATGATGACTTGTAGCCGCAGACAATTCGTTTGAAGAAAAAAAGCAATCCTGCCACATTATGGCGACAGGATTGCTTTATTATAGAGGAAAAACTAAGTGTTAATCTTCGTGGTTCTCTTCTGCGTAAGCCTTGAGCAGTTTCTCCTGAATGTCGGTAGGAACGAGCTCGTAAGCGGAAAATTTCATAGTGAACGAAGAGCGCCCGCCGGTGATTGAGCTGAGTGCAGTAGAGTAGGATGCCATCTCTTTCAGAGGCACGCGGGCTGTGATCTTCTCAAAGCCATTCTCGCTCTCCATGCCCATGATGATTGCGCGGCGTCCCTGAAGGTCGCTCATCACGTCGCCCATCTTGTCTGACGGAACCAATACCTCGACATCATAAACCGGCTCAAGAATCTTTGGATTCGCATTGCGGAACGCTTCGCTGAAGGCGTTGCGGCCTGCAAGACGGAACGAGATTTCGTTAGAATCAACCGGATGCATTTTACCATCGTAGATGCATACGCGTACGTCGCGGGCGTATGAGCCTGTAAGTGGGCCTTGCTCCATGCGGTCCATCAGACCCTTGACGATTGCCGGGATGAAACGGGCGTCGATTGCGCCGCCTACGATACAGTTGTAGACCACGAGCTTGCCGCCCCAATCCAATGGAATTTCCTGTTTGTCGCGCACGTTCATGCGGTATTCCTGGCTGCCGAAACGGTAAGTGTCAGGTTCTGGCATGCCTTCTGTGTATGGCTCGATAATCAAGTGAACCTCACCGAATTGTCCTGCACCGCCCGATTGCTTTTTGTGGCGGTAGTCTGCGCGCGATGCTTTTGTGATAGTCTCGCGGTAAGGGATGCGCGGCTCGAAGAAGTTTACAGGAATCTTCTCGTTGTTCTCGATGCGCCATTTCAGTGTGCGCAGGTGGAACTCGCCTTGTCCTGAAACGATGGTTTGCTTCAATTCCTTCGACTGCTCTACAATCCATGTCGGGTCCTCAAGGTGCATGCGGTTGAGTGCCTCGTTGAGTTTCTCTGCGTCAGGCTCGTTGACCGGCTTGATGGCGCGTTGGAACTTTGGAGCGGGATATTTGATGAAGTCAAACACATACTCGCAGCCTTTTGCGTTGAGGGTATCACCGGTGCTGACATCCTTCATCTTCACTGTGGCGCCGATGTCGCCGGCTTTGAGCTGGTCGACATTCGTGCGGATCTGACCGCATACGCAATATAGTTGGGCGATTCTTTCCTTGTTGCCGGTGCGCATATTTGTAAGGTCGTCGCCGGCTTTTATTGTGCCCGACATTACCTTGAAATATGAAACCTCGCCGATGTGTGGCTCAACAGAAGTCTTGAACACGAACAAGCTTGTCGGTCCGTTGCTGTCGGCTGCGATTTCCTCGCCTTTGTTGTCTTCTGGTTTTGGCATGTCGTCAACAAACGGCACAACGTTGCCGAGGAATTCCATCATGCGGCGCACACCCATATCTTTCAAAGCGCTTACGCAGAACACTGGAAGAATGTCGCGTGAAACCAAGCCTTTGCGGATGCCTTCGCGCATCTCGTCCTCTGAAAGCATTCCCTGGTCGAAGAATTTCTCCATCAGGCTCTCGTCGTTTTCAGCGGCTGCCTCAACAAGCACTTTGTTTAATTCTTTCGCTTTTTCCATTTCTTCGGCAGGAATGTCGGTGATTGTCGGAACACCACCGTCGGGTCCCCATTTGTACATCTTCATCAGAAGCACGTCGATCATGGCGTTGAAGCCTGTGCCTGGGTTGATGGGGTATTGTACGAGGACAACCTTGTTGCCGAACACTTCTTTCATTTGGTTGATGACGTTGTCGAAATCAACCTTGTCGCCATCGAGTTGGTTGACGGCGAAAATAACTGGTTTCTTGATTTTTTCCGTGACGCGGAAAATATTTTGACTACCGACTTCAACACCATATTGTGCGTCGATGAGCAACACGCCCGTGTCGGTCACGTTGAGAGCCGTGATGGCGCTTCCCACGAAGTCGTCGCCTCCAGGGCAGTCAATCACGTTGAGCTTCTTGTTGAGAAACTCGGCATAGCACACTGTTGAGAACACACTGTAGCCGTATTCTTTCTCTACTGGGAAGTAGTCGCATACAGTGTTTCCGGAATCGATGGTTCCTCTGCGTTTTATAACTCCACACTCGAAAAGCATTGCTTCTGCAAGTGTGGTTTTACCAGATCCCTTACTGCCTATCAAGGCGATGTTCTTAATTTCGTTAGTTCCGTAAACTTTCATGTATTAGAGAATAAATGAAGTTAATAATAGTGTTTGTAAATTCTAAGCGCAATTTACGTATGTTTGATGGTAATTCAAAGAAAAATTTGTATGTTTGACAACATGTTTCGCTATTTTGGGCGGAAAAATTATATTTTTTAAGATTTTTATGGCTGGAATTTACATTCATATACCGTTTTGTGCTACGAAATGCATATATTGCGATTTCTTCTCGGTGGCTGTGACTGCGGAAAAACGCAGTGCATATCTTGCGGCGTTGTCTAAGGAATATGACGCGAGGCTGGGTGAGTTGCAAGGGGAAGAGGTCGGAACTTTATATATAGGTGGCGGAACGCCGTCGTTGTTGTCGGTCGACGAGATTGCCGGACTGGTGTCGATGCCAGTGCTGTCTGCGGATGCGGAGGTGACAGTGGAGGTGAATCCCGACGATGTGACTCCCGACTTTGTGGATGGGCTGAAACGGGCGGGTGTGAACCGTGTGAGTATGGGGGTGCAGAGTTTCTGCGACGAGGAGCTTGAGTTTCTGCGGCGCAGGCATAATGCGGCGCAGGCGAAAGCGGTCGCCACATTGCGCGACGGGGGAATCGCGAACGTCAGCATCGACCTTATTTACGGAATACCGGGGCAGTCGGTTGAGTCGTGGACAAAGTCGCTCGAGGAGGCTGTTGCTCTAAACACACCTCACGTGTCGGCCTACAGTCTGACGTATGAGGAGGGTACGCGGCTGACGCGTATGCGCGACCGCGGCGACTTCAGCGAACTTGACGACGATCTTACGGTGGCTTTGTTCGAGCAGTTGGCTGCCACGCTGCACGACGCCGGTTATGAGCAGTATGAGATCTCGAATTTTGCAAAACCGGGATGGCATTCGCGGCATAATTCGGCATATTGGGATTTTACGCCTTATTTGGGACTTGGCGCCTCGGCCCACAGTTTCGACGGCAAGGTGCGCCGCTACAATCCGTCAAGTTTGAAGGAGTATCTTGAAAAAGTAGATGCCGCGGGAGTGGCGTATGAGGAGGAATGCGAGACTGCCGACCAGCTTTATGATGAATGGGTGATGACGCGTTTGCGCACGCGTGCGGGAATGTGTCTTGACGATTTGGAAAAACGGTTTGGAAAGAAACGTCGGCAATATGCCGCCCGGATAGTGGACCGGCATATTGCCGACGGATGTCTGGTGCGCGAAGGCTCAGTGGTGAGGCTTACGCGCCATGGCGTGATGCTTTCGGATATGGTGTTCCGTGATTTGTTTATTGTGGAATAACCACTTTCACGGTCTTTGCCGACGAGGCTGTCTGAAGCCGCACGATGTAGATTCCTGCCATACCGTCGATTCTGGCGGTGGTCGGAGAAGTCAGCTCGATGTTGGCGGAACGTCCGGAGAGGTCGAAGGCTGTTGCGGAATCGACATTGCCGGAGAAAAGCAGTTGCCCGTCGTCGGCAACAGTCACGTTAAGCGCGTTTTCTTCTGTGCCGGTAATGCCGCTCTCGCCCCATTGCTTCTTGAGCCATGACACTTTTGCGTGGAGCATCTTCATAAATTCATTCTTCGCATTCTCCATATTGCGGTTTCCGTAGTTGGGCCAGCGGTTGGCGTCGCATTCGGCGGCTTTGGCTATCTGCTTCGCAAAATCGGAGGCAAACTTGTCGAGCGACGCGTAGTCGTTGTCGAGGAATTTGTCCCAAAGTTGCTTCACGCGAGCCTGGAAACGTGGAAATTTGGCGATTTCGGCAATCCATGTCTGACCGTATGGTGGGTCTTGGTGTATGAATTTGTCGGTGCTGCGGTGGTATGAGTTGCCGAAGTCCCACACCGGACCGAAAATAATCTTTGTGTCCGCACCTCTATGTTTGTGGAAATAACAGCTGCCGTGGAACGACTCTGCGTTGTCCATTATTTCTTGAATCAGATAGAACGTGGCGAGCGAGTCGATGTCGATGATGTTTTCCCACTCGGTCGACGATTTGTCGTTTGCATAGATGGCGCGGTCGGCTGCGGTGGCGAGGTTTTTCAGATAGTCCGACTGTGCGTCCGACAGCACTTCCGGCGACTTGTATGTCAGGCGGATAAGTTCGCCGTTGCCCTCGTTGATTGTGACTTGGTCGGCATCCAAATAGTTGTCGATTTCCACAAGCCATCCGCCGGTGATTTCTTCCGGGTCGCTGATGTTGTCGGCCTGTTCGGTAATCTTTACGCGGTCGGAGTCGACGCGGATGGTCTCGGTCAGGAAGTACAAGCCGATGTATTCGCCGTTGAGCACCACTTCCACAGGGCGTTGCTCCGGTGTGAAGTCAAGTCCGCCGCGGCGGCTCAGCTCGAAGCCCATCGTGTTGCGGAGAAATCCGAGGTTGTCGTCGGCATGGGCGAGCAATGCGAAATGCTTGCTTTTCTTCATGCCGAGCAGTGCCGCTTTGGCGTCGAGTTTGAGGCGGTAAGGCTTTTTGTCGAAGCCGGTGAATGTATAGTTGCCGCGTCCTTTGATTTTCAATGTCAGCGGTTCGTTGGCTGAACCGATTGACTTGTAGCCTTCGATGCCGAGGTTGTCGAGGTAGTATGTCCCGTTGAGGTAATACTCCTTTGATGTGATCGGGGTGGAGTTTTCTGTGTTGATGTGGAGCACGGGCAACGTGCCGGAATAGTTGGCGGCATGGATTGCTGCCGCACACAAAATTGCAACAAATAAAGTGAATAATTTTTTCATAGGAAAATTGATGGTTTGAATATTAATGAAAAAAAGCCGGAACCTTTTTCTCTTTTGGCACCGGCCTTAAGGTCTTATTTCTTGGCAAGAAGGACGTTGTTGTAGCCGACAAGGTCTTTGTAGGCAAGCACACCGTTGTCCGACAATTCGACGATTGTCGACGAGCCGTTGAGGGTTGGCACCTTGACATGGGTGTCGTCGATGAACGTCAGGATTGTAATGTCGCCCTCTGGAGTGGCAAGCGCCCATGAGTTTGTGTCGGCGTCGAAGTTGAAGCGGGTCTCTTCGCCTGTTGTCTCATTGGTGATTTTGTAGCCGGTGTTGTCCCATGCCACAAGGTAGCGCTCGTTGTCGCTGGTCACTGTCTTTGTGCCTGCTTCGATTGGGTTTGTGCCCGACCAGAATTCGATGCTGTTGATTATGAGGGCGTCTGCGATTGCCGAAATCTCGTAGACTGGCAGAATCCACAAGCCCACAAACACGAGCTCGTTGACAAATTTGTTGCCTATCTGATGGTTCCATGACAGCACTTTGTTTGTCAGTTTGAAACTTCCTATGCAGGATGTGAAGAGCATTGATGATGCCAATGCAACAACGCAAACGGGGAGTAATATTTTTCTCATTTTATTGTCTGTTGAATAATAATAATGTGCAAATCTAAGAAATTTCTGCAAATCTATGGTCGTGATTTTGTCGGAAAAACTGTTTATTTAGTCTTTTTTTTGTAAAACAGCCGACCGACGCTTGTTTTTTGCATCGACACGCATACGGATTTTTTTACAAAAAGGCGACAACGTCTTTCAAGTTAGCCGTTGTTGTTGTAACTTTGCAGTGCCTAAAAGGTCGCCGGGGAAATGCCGGTATTTTCAGAATCCAGAATATGAAGAAACAAATAAAAGATTACGTTGTCCGCTCTAATGAACGGTTGTCGGATTCATACAGCCTGCTGAAACTGCAGCCTGCTGACGGCTCGGCAATCATCGACACTTGCGCGGGGCAATTTGTTGAGGTGGAGGTGCCTGATTCCAAATCCACATTTCTCCGCCGTCCGATTTCAATAAATTTCGTTGACCGCGACCGCAATGAGTTGTGGCTTCTCGTCAGAGTGGCTGGCGAGGGCACACGCCATCTTGTGGCTTTGGCTGAAGGCCGCGTGCTGAGTCTTGTGCTGCCGCTCGGCAAAGGGTTTTCCATCCCTGCCGACACGGTGTCGAAGGTGCTTCTTGCCGGCGGAGGTGTCGGAGTGGCGCCGATGCTCTATCTTGGCAGTGAGTTGAAAAAACGTGGCTTTGAAGTGGCTTTCCTGTTGGGGGCGCGCAGCAAGGGCGATTTGCTCGAGCTTGAGGAGTTTGAGAAGATTGGATGTGTGTATGTGTCGACCGACGACGGCTCGATGGGCGAGCATGGATTGATCACCAAGAACTCGGCATTGCAGAAGTCGTGGCAGATGCTTTATTGTTGCGGTCCGATGCCGATGATGAAGGCAATGGCGGCATACGCTATGCGCAACAACATTGAATGTGAGGTCTCGCTGGAAAACCATATGGCTTGCGGTGTCGGAGCTTGCCTGTGCTGTGTGGAAGACACGGTGGAGGGCAACTTGTGTGTTTGCAAGGAGGGACCGGTCTTTAACATAAAACGATTGAAATGGCAGATTTAAAAGTAAACATAAAGGGTCTTTCTCTGAAAAACCCGGTGCTGACGGCTTCAGGCACTTTCGGATATGGTGAGGAGTTTGCTGATTTTGTCGACTTGAACCGTCTTGGCGGCATCATCGTGAAGGGCACCACAATCAGCCATCGTGAGGGAAATCCTTATCCGCGCATGGTCGAGACTCCATCGGGAATGCTCAATGCCGTTGGCTTGCAAAACCATGGCGTAAACTATTTTATCAACAACATCTATCCGCGCATCAAGGATTTGGACACGGAAATCATCGTGAACGTGTCGGGTGCAAAGGTGGAGGATTATGTGGCTGTGTGCGAACGCTTGGCTCCGCTCGACAAAATCCATGCGATTGAGCTTAACATTTCATGCCCTAACGTTAAGCAGGGCGGTATGGCTTTCGGAACGTCGTGTTCGGGAGCGGCGCAGGTGGTGAGCGCGGCGCGTGGGGCTTTCGACAAGACGCTGATTGTGAAATTGTCGCCAAACGTGACCGACATTGCCGACATCGCACGTGCGGTGGAGGCTGAAGGAGCCGATGCGGTGTCGCTTGTAAACACGTTCTTGGGAATGTCGATCGATGTGGAGAAGCGCACGCCTTATCTGTCGACAATCACCGGCGGACTTTCCGGACCGTGCATACGTCCGATAGCGGTGAGAATGGTATGGCAGGTGGCGCATGCCGTAAAGATTCCTGTGATTGGCCTGGGCGGAATTATGAACGGTCGCGATGCGCTGGAGTTTATCCTTGCCGGAGCAACGGCAGTAGAGGTGGGCACCGCCAATTTCGTCGACCCTAACGTTACTGAGAAAATCATTGACTATATCGATGACTATTGCCATCGCCACAACATCTCGTCGATGCGCGAGCTGATAGGTGGCATGATGGTGTAGCCGTTGGTGGCAATATGATAATGCAACACCGGGGCAGACAATTTTGAAATTGTCTGCCCCGGTGTTGCATATACTCGCACGGAGTCTCAATCCAAAAGCGGTATTATCTCCTCAGGAGTGTCGACGATGTGGTTGGCATAGTTGGCGCGCAGCTCGTCGACGGAGCGGAATCCCCATGTGACGCCTACGGAGTCAACGCAGGCTCTGCGGGCTGTCTCCATGTCCACTCCAGAGTCGCCGACATACAGCACATCGGCTTTCTTTACCTGTGTGGCACCGAGAATCTCAAACACAACCGAAGGGTCGGGTTTCACCGGCACTCCTTCTTTCTGTCCCTCTATGGCTGCGAAGCTGATCGAGGGAAACAGCGTGGTGACCAAAGCCTTTGCCGCAGTGTCATATTTGTTGGACGCAACGGCGATTTTGATGCCGTTTTCCTGCAGGTGCTCAAGCAGCTCGGGAATGCCGTCGTAGGGATGGGTATAGTCGGTGTTGTGGATGTCATAGTAAGTGGTGAAGTCGGCTCTGATTTTTTTTATCATAGCCTCGTTGCGCTGGTCTTCGGGCAGCGCGCGCTCAATGAGTTTGCTAACACCGTTGCCCACATACATAGGGTAGGCTTCGAGGGGATGTGTCGGAAATCCGTTTTTCTCCAACGCAAAGTTGGTGGCAGCTCCAAGATCCTTGATGGAATTTATCAGCGTGCCGTCGAGATCGAAAATCACTAATTGTTTCATTGCTATATATGTTTTTATCTGTCAGAAAGGATAGCCCACCGAGAAATGCAGAGCATAGTCGCGCTTGAAGTTGGGATGCACAAGAGGCCATCGCTCTTGGTCGAGCGCGGGGTTGTAGGCTTTCATGCCGCAGTCGAGACGCAGCAGGAAGTAGTTGAAGTTCAGACGGAGACCGATGCCGTAGGCGGCGGCGATTTCCTTGTAGAACGAGTCGAATTTGAACACGCCTCCTGGCTGGTTCTCGTAGCTGCGTATTGTCCAGATGTTGCCGGCGTCGATGAATGCCGCCATCTCAAACACCCAGAAAAGCTTGGCGCGGTACTCCATGTTGAGGTCTAGACGGATGTCGCCACACTGTTCCATAAACGAGCTTACGGAGTTGTCGCCGTTGAAACGTCCGGGACCGAGTGTGCGCACCGACCAGCCTCTGACGCTGTTGGCGCCGCCGCTGTAGAAGCGTTTCTCAAACGGCAGAATCGTGGAGTTGCCGTAGGGCACAGCTGCTCCGGCTCCGATGTGCAGCACGAGGGCGTTGCGACGGTCGAAGGAGTGGTTGTAGGTGTAGTCGAGGTTGAGTTTCACATATTGTGAATACTGGATGCCGAACACCTTGTATGCCTGTGAGTCGGGGTCGCGTTTCTGCTTTGACAGGCTGCTGCCGGCATAGAGCAGGTTGCCGGCGGTCTCAATGCCGGCACGGAAGGTGTAGATGTCGGGCTGATAGACGAATTTGCCTATCGGCGCCACCTGGCTTTTCTTGTTTGTGTAATAGAACGTGTAGCCCATCTTCATAATGAAGTGGTCCTCATAGGAATAGCGCAGCAGTGGATTGTCGGGAGCAATCTCGCTGATGAACTCATCCTTCATTTTGGGCAGGTAGACGTAGTTGATGTCGAGCAGGTCGAACGTGTGTCCGATCATGCTGCCGCGCTCGGTCCACTTGTATTTCCATCCGGCGCCGGCAATCACGCGGGTGTATTCCGGACGCTCCTGATAGGTGAACGATGTGGAGAACTCGGTGTTGGCGCGGATTTTCTGTCGGAAACTCTTCTTCAGGAAAGGGAAGATGAATTTGGGGAAGGCGATGCCTACCTCGCCGTTGTATTCGGCATATTTGTTGTTTATCAGCCCCGACATGTCGCCGGAGATGCTCTCATAGTTGACGCCGGCCTTGGCGGTGAGCGTCTCGGATCCGCAAGGTTGCGGTGCTGGTATGTCGCCGCCACGCCGAATCCAAGGTCGCCCTCGGAGTTGGTGCCTTCGAGCGACACCGTCACGGTCTGCGACTTGCCTTCGGTGAGAAGAATATAGGAGTCGACCCACAGATGCCCGTCGATTTCGCCTACCGACTCAAAGTTGATGTTGATGAATTTCAGGATGCCGAGACGCCCGAACGCTTGATATGTTTTGTCGACGTCGGAGGCATCGTATTTCTTTCCGGGGGTGATGTAGCAGTTCTCGTCTATGATGCGCGGACGCAGGTAATGGCGGTCGCCATAAAAGATGCGCAGACCTTTGTAGTATTCCACATTGTCGGGCGCATATTTCGTGATGTCGTACTCGCGTGCAGGGTCGTAGTCGGTGACCACATAGACGTGGCGCACGAAAAACGGCTGGTGGCGGTCGTAATGCTTTATGCGGTTGGGATAAGGCGGCATCACGTTCATTGTTAGGTCGACGGCACGGCTTCCGGCTGTGGTGTCGGCAGTGAATGTGATATATTCCTTGTTAAACCCGAAATAGCCTTGGTTGCGCAGGCGG
>ERZ779645.1456-NODE-1456-length-10724-cov-2.467148_pt1 | contig 10724 bp, 6 predicted proteins | sample MGYA00511103_ERZ779645 | MGnify/ENA primary metagenome ERZ779645 (study PRJEB29588, sample SAMEA2158521) | human gut metagenome | biome: human gut; feature: human-associated habitat; material: faeces | place: Denmark | collected 2008/2010 ...
AACCGGAGGTTTTTTTAATGGACGAGCCTACTTCGGCACTGGACCCGATTTCGACCCTGAAAATAGAAGATTTGGCATTGGAATTGAAGCAAAATTATACTATCGTGATTGTAACGCATAATATGCAGCAGGCGGTGCGTATTTCTGATAAAACAGCCTTTTTTCTTTTGGGTGAAGTGGTAGAGTTCAACGATACTGATAGTTTGTTCTCGAACCCGCAGGAGAAAAAGACTGAAGATTATATTACAGGGAGGTTTGGCTGATGGTAAGGAGCAGATTTGCGGCTCAGATGGAGCTTTTGAACACAGAACTGATCGTAATGGGCACTTTGTGCGAGAATGCTTTGGAGCATGTGATGCAGGCTTTGCAGGAAGATAATGATGCTTTGAACAGAGAAATTATTATTTTAGGCAAACGCACAGAGGAAAAAGAGCGGGAAGTAGAGAATATTTGTATAAATCTGCTTTTGAAGCAGCAGCCTGTCGCTTCTGATTTGCGTCAGATTTCAGCGGCGCTGAAAATGATTACGGATTTGAGCCGTATCGGTGAACAGGCGGGCAATATTGCTGAGATTTTAGGCAAGGCTGAATTTGGCAGGGATTACGATACAACGCTTTTGCAGCAAATGGCGACAGCGGCGAAAAAGATGGTCAGTACCAGTCTGGACGCTTTTGTGAAGGGCGATCTGCGCCTGGCTCAGCAGGTAGAGCGTGACGATGATGTCGTTGACGAATTGTTCAGCAGGGCAAAAAAAGAATTGATCCAGGTCATACGCAGCACGCAGGATAGCGGAGAGCAGGCTATTGATTACCTGATGATCGCCAAGTATTTTGAAAAAATCGGCGACCATGCGGTAAACATTTCCCAATGGGTGCTGTTTATGATTACAGGAGCACATGAGGAGGATACTGTGCATGATCTTTTGCGTGGAGGACGATCCTAATATTCGTGAATTAGAAGTTTATACATTGCAGTCAGTTGGTTTTAAAGCTCTGGGCATAGGCAGCGGTGATGAGTTGTTCAAAGCGCTGGAATGCGGCAAGCCGACTCTGATTCTGCTGGACATCATGCTCCCGGGTGAAGATGGCCTTAGTCTGCTGAAGCGGCTGCGCAGCGATAAACGGACCGCACAGGTGCGGGTGATCATGGCAACAGCCAAAGGCTCAGAATTCGACAAAGTTCATGGTCTTGATAATGGGGCTGATGATTATATAGCCAAACCTTTCGGCATGATGGAAATGGTGTCGCGGGTCAAAGCCGTACTGCGGCGTTATAAGCAGGAGGATAAGCAGAGCAGGCTTACTGCCGGCGAGTTGGTAATGGAGATCGATAAACACCGCGTGATGGCCGGTAGTCAGGAGGTAGTTCTGACATTTAAGGAATTTGAGCTTTTACATAAGCTGTTAGAGCGGCCGGGACAGGTTTTTACGCGCGAACAGCTTTTAACTGATATCTGGGGTTATGATTTTGCCGGCGAGACACGTACTGTCGATGTTCATGTGCGTACGCTGCGGCTGAAACTGGGCGAAGCAGGAGCATTGGTAGAAACTGTACGCGGCGTCGGTTATCGTATAGGAGCTGGCTATGAGAAATAAAATTTTCAGCGGTCTGCTGTTTTTGTCAACGGCGGCTGTTATCATTGCTTCCGTGCTGATTGCGGTTATTATGTACCAGGGGTCGATGACCACAATGCAGCGTGATTTGAGACAGGAAGCAACTTTTATAAAAATGGGTCTGGAACAGAGCGGGAAAAGCTATCTGCAGGCATTGACCATGGAAAGCGGTAAGCTGACTCGTGTTACTTTGATTGCTCCTGACGGCAGGGTCATCTATGACAATCATGTGGCAGCCGAAAAAATGCTCAATCATAAAGATCGTGAGGAAGTACAGGAAGCGTTAGCAAGTGGAATTGGTTTGGCCGAGCGTATGAGCGATACTCTGTCAGAAAAAACTTTTTATTTTGCGCTGCGGCTGGATAATGGTGATATACTGCGTGTTGCAAGAACGACAGACTCTGTTTTTGCGACGGTGGCCGGCAGTATTCCCTATATGATCGCGGTAGTGCTGGTGGTGGCTTTGGTGGCTATGCTTCTGGCACGGCGGATTACTGATAAAATGGTTTTACCGCTGGATCAGGTGGATCTGGAAAACCCACTGGAAAATGATACTTATGATGAACTGGCACCGTTTTTAACACGGATCGCCCAGCAGCAGAGGCAGGTTTCAGAAGGCTTAAAGCAGCTGCGGCAGAAGCAGAATGAACTGGCGGCTATTACTCAGAGTATGAATGAGGGTCTGATCCTTTTGAATGACCGGCAGAATATTTTATCGATCAACGACAGTGCCGCCAAATTATTTGGTTTGCAGGATCATGAAGTCGTTGGTAAAAATATTCTGACTTTGGAGCGAGGCCAGGAAGTGCAGGAGCTGCTGCAGAAGGTAGCTGTGGGCGGCAGCGGTGAAAGTCTGTATCAGAAGGACGGGCGCTTTTATCAGCTATGCGGCAGCAGTGTTGGCGGTAAAGGCAGCGTATTGCTGATTTTTGATGTTACTGAAAAGCGTGCAGCAGAAACACTGCGGCGTGAGTTTTCTGCAAATGTTTCGCATGAACTGAAAACACCGCTGCAGTCGATTTTGGGTTATGCTGAGATTATGAAAAACGGGTTAGTTCAGGAAGGAGATAAGCAGCGCTTTCTGGAAAAAATCTACAGTGAGGCCGGGCATCTGATTGTGCTTATCGATAATATTATGAAACTGTCGCGTTTAGACGAGTCGGCGAATAATATGAACAACCTGGAAATTATCGAATTGAAAAAGCTGGCTGAAGGTACAGTTCAGCGTCTGCAGGAACAGGCTGCCGGAAAAAATGTCGCAATAAGCGTCAGTGGCTGTGAAGCTGAGGTAGAAGGAGTACCTGCAGTTTTGAGCGAGGTTATTTATAACCTTATTGACAACGGGATCAAGTATAATCGTGAAAACGGCAGCGTTGAGATTACAGTAGCCGTAATTCCCGGTGAAGCAGTACTGACATTTAAGGATACCGGCTGCGGTATCGGCAGTGCTGATAAAGAGCGGGTTTTTGAACGCTTTTACAGGGTTGATAAAAGTCACTTTAAAGAAACCGGCGGCACAGGTTTGGGACTTTCCATAGTCAAGCATGGGGTGATGTTCCATAAAGGTCGCATTGAGCTGGAAAGTGAACTGGACAAAGGGACTACTATAAAAATCTTTTTGCCGCGGAAATAATTTAAACACCCTCCACCAATAATTATTTGATGGAGGGTGTTTTGTTTTTATTGTAAAATTAATAATAAAACTTATATTTAATTGCTCAAAAGATATAATTTTGTTAAAATGAATATAAATATTAAAAACATAATAAACAAGCTTGATTGACAGGAAAGATAAGGTAGCAATTTTCATATGAAGCTTCTTAAAAGTACTTTTGTTTGGTTAGCGATAATAATATCTATTTGTGCCTGTGTGACTGCAAATGCTGCAGAAACACAGGCTAAAAAAGTTTTAAAGGTGGCATTCCCTGAAACACGCGGTATATGTGAGACATACGCAGATGGCACACGTGGCGGTGTTGTCTATGAATGGTTAGTTGAAATCGCTAAATATACAGGTTGGGAATATGAGTTTATTGGAGATTCCATTAGCCAGTCAATAAAAAATATGGAACATAATAAATATGATCTTATGGGTGCTGTGTTAAAGTCACCTGGATTTGGTGAAAACCTGTATTATCCTGAACATCTGATGGGTTATAGCTACAGTTTGCTGATTTATAACAAAAATGACCAGAATATCAAGGGATTTGATATCAAAAGTCTGGAAGGGAAAACGATTGGTGTTTTTGCCAAGGCTACTGATAAAATAAAGCGCTTAAATAATGTTTTAGAATTCAATGATATAAAAAGCGATATCAAATATTACGGTTCTTCTGATGAATTTGAAAGTTCTTTGGATAATGGTGAAGTGGAGCTGCTTTTAGTAAGCGATCTTTTTAACAAGCTGGCTGATTATAATGTCGCATTGCGTTTTAATTCTGAACCTTGTTATATCGTTGCCAGGAAGGACGATCCGGAAACAAGTGCGCAGCTGAATGAAGCTATAAAAAAGATTTATGCAGTCAATCCGAATTTTGGCGAAGCCCTGTTTCAAAAATATTTTCCTGTCAATTACAGTAACACTGCTGTATTCTCAGAACAGGAAAGTACGTTTATACATAAAAATGGCCCATTTAAGGTAGCTGTAGTAAAAAACAATTATCCTTTTTATTATATTAAGGATGGTGAACCTAAAGGTATCGTTCCTGAAATTTTTGCATTGATTGCTGCTCAGATCGGAGCGGAGTTTGAGTATATAACGGCTGCTTCCTATGGGCAGACTTTGGAATTGGTCAAAAGCGGTCAGGCAGATATCCTTGGTTATTATATCAATGAAAATGACGCCTTTAATCCTGATGGTTTAAATATCACCAAAAATTATATGATGCTTAATTCTATAATCATGCGTAATAAGTATACACCTTTCCCAAATGATAAAAATATTGCTGCAGTCATAAACGGCAGCTGTGCATCGCGTAATATCAAACATACAGACGTTGCGCATTTTGATACATATGAAGAATGTCTGAATGCAGTAGATTCGGGAGAAGCTTCTTATAGCAGAATACCTGTCGTTGTTTTGGAAGATCTGTATATGAGTGATTATTATACTAATATCATTCCTGTTATAGAGAGTCCTGAGATATATTTGTCTTTGGGGGTCAGCAGCAGTAATGATATACAGCTGTATTCTATTTTGAATAAAAGTCTGGTCAACCTGACCAATGAGCAGACTGCGCAGGTTTTATCCAATAATACCTTGATGTCTGGCAAGAAAGAAATGTCTTTCAAGGCTTTGGTTTATTCTAATCCGGTCATATTTTCTCTGATCATAATTGGGTTTATTTTACTTGTGGTAACGATTGTTTTTATGTATTTTTGGTTTAAAATGAAAAATCAGGTCATTTATTTTAAAATGAAAAAAGTAGAAAACATCAGCAAGGTGCGTTCAGAGTTCCTTTCCAGGATGTCACATGAAATAAGAACTCCTTTGAATGCAATCATCGGATTGGCTAATCTGATGCGGCTTTCCGGTGAAGGGGATCCTGTGACGCAGAAAAATATTTCCAAAATTGATTCTTCTGCTAAATTTTTATTATCGATCGTCAATGATATCCTTGATATGTCAAAAATAGAAAGCGGCAAGATCCAGATCGAAAGCAGACCTTTTTCTATGGATAATCTGCTGCGGCAGCTGAGCAATATTTTTCTGGTGATGGCGGAAGAGAGGAAAATCAAATTACAGTTTAAATGCTGTTTTACACATAAAAATTTTGTTGGAGATGAGCTGCGTTTAAAGCAGGTTCTTATTAATTTGCTCTCCAATGCCCATAAATTTACAGAAAACAATGGCGAGATAACGGTAACGGTTCTGGAAAGTGCTGCTGAAGAAGGGGTTTCTGAGCTGCGTTTCAGTGTTTGTGATACAGGCATTGGTATTCCTGAAACAGATTTGGAACGTATTTTTGGATCGTTTGAGCAGGTCTTCCGAAAAAGCCGCAGCAATCAGCAGGGAACTGGGTTGGGGCTGGCTATCAGCCGCAATTTGGTAGAATTGATGGGCGGTATTTTAAGTGTACGCAGTGAGGTTGAAAAAGGTTCTGAATTTTTCTTTACTATCAAGCTGCCTGTTTACGAAAAACAGTTTGATGAAATCCTGGAGAATAATAACGAAGTCAGACTACATAGTTATTTAGCGGGTAAAAATATTTTGTTGGCAGAAGATAATGATCTTAATGCCGAGATTGCCGTAACGATGTTGGAAATGCAGGGGGTACATGTTGAACGCGTTGTAAACGGACAGCAGGCTGTAGACAGGTTTCAGGAAACTTTACCAGGCACTTATGACCTGATTTTAATGGATCTGCAGATGCCGGTAAAGGGCGGGCTTGAAGCTGCTGCAGAGATCAGGTCTTTGAGCAGGGACGACGCACAGGAAATACCAGTTATCGCTATGACGGCCAATACGCTGCAGGAAGATCGTGAGAAAGCGCTGGCTGCGGGAATGAATGCTTTTATTCCCAAGCCGTTCGATGTGGAACAATTGTATAAAAGTATTGAAAAGTTTCTGCATTAGCTGATAGTATTTGCTGAAGTCATAACAAAAGAAACTTTTATCAAGGAGAGGTTGCTTTGCAGCAAAAAAAATTGTGTTTCTTGGCTATATTTTACCTGGTGCTTTTCTCAATGAAAACCGCGGCTGCAGCGGGTGAAGCGGAATTTTATTTAGAGCCGATGATAGTTACGGCTGCGCGTTATGACAACAGTGCAGGTAAACCAGGTTACTATAAAGTTGATGAAAAGAAGCTGGAAAACGGCAATTATGATAATGCTTTGGATGTGATTAAGCAACTGCCGGGCGTTACTTTGATGGCAAGGGGCGCCAGCGGTGGTATGAATGCCTATAGTAAGATTTTGCTGAATGGTTCTGACCGTTATTTGGTAATTATTGACGGTGTGCGTTCTAACTGGAACGGCAGCAGTTATAATGATTTTGATTTCAGCGTACTGCCGGCGGGAATGCTGGAAAGTGTAGAGGTTTTGTCGTCAGCAGCCGGAAGCGTTTACGGTAATGCTGCTAAAGGCGGTGTGATCAGGATAACTACAAAAAAAGCTGTTGAAGGTGTTAAAACCAGTATCAATCTGGAAACGGGCAGTTATGGACGTGAGCAAGAGAATATTTTACATTTAGGCAAAAGCGGTGAATGGAGCTGGTCGGTTTATGCCCGAAAAAGTATTATGGGCGATTACAGTAGTGCAAGGCAGAGTATACCTTCATACGAAAATGTTGAAAATGCTGGTATCAAATTGACCAAAGCCTGGGGTGAAACTGCTGATCTGACTTTAAGCTACAGCGTTTTCAGCGGCAGGTATAAATCAAAGATCTTCAATTATAAGAATACGGAACCTGATGAAACTAAGCCGCCAAAGTTATTTAAAAATATTTTTATGACCGATGCCCGCAAGACAGAAGATAATCTAACTCTGGAATATGAGCGTAAATTTTCGGATACAGAAAATAATATTGTGGGTATTTACAGACGCAGCAGCAATGCCGCCTATGATAGAAGTTTAAATGTTGAACGACCATGGCTGCTTGATTTACGGACGGAAGGTTTTTTTGACCGTTACAGTAAACAGTGGCACCCAAAACATACTTTGACCGGCGGTGTGGAATATTACAAGGATCAGGTCCTTGATTATCAGGATCTGGCAGCAAAATATAGTGACGGAACTGTGATCAGCAAAGCTGTTCATCTGCAGGATTCCTGGCAGCTGGCTGACAGCGTCAAAGCTGTCGGCAGTCTGCGTCAGGATTGGAATTCTTATGCAGGGAGCAAGCTTTCTCCTGCTTTGTCGTTGGAATATCAGCCCTCTGAAAAGGTATTATATACTTTGGCCTATACAGAATATTTTGCGCCGCCCAAGCAGCTGCAGATATTTTCTCCTGATTATGGTGACGAGGCGCTGAAGCCAGAAGAAGGTAGGGTTTATGAAGCGGGATTAACTTATATACCGGATGAGTCTTCGTCATTAAAAATTAATGTTTTTCATCGTGATGCAACTGATGTCATTGCAGTAGATATAAGTTTACCAAAATATCTTCGTCGATATGCCAATATTGCGCATGAGAAAGCAACAGGATTTACTGTTTCCGCATCGAAACGGTTTTCAGAAAAGTGGCGTTCTCTGGTGGCTTATACACAGACGAAAGTGGATACAGAACGTAAAAATTCAAGCCCTGTAAGTACGATGATACCTCACGGTGAACTGTTGCTTGATTTGATGTACGAATATGATAAGTATAGTGTGCTGCTGCAGGGGCGCGGAGTTTTTGATCAGGCTAACGGCCGTGGTGAAAATCGTTTTGCCAATAATAATTACTGGGTATGGAATGCTTCATTGAACTATAAACTGCAGAAAAATACCAGGCTTTATGTGAAGGTCAATAATATTTTTAATCAGTTTTATTCCAATTGGGACAATGAGAGCGGCGGATTTCTTGGATTTGATGAGTGGTATGCCGAACCTGGGCGTAACTATCAAATTGGTATAAACTACAGTTTTTAATGCTTCAGGAAAACAGCAAAAGCCATCTGTGTATTTGCAGATGGCTTTTCTGTATTGTGGAATTCTGGTGTTCAGCTCAAAGTTAAAGAAAGAGAGATGTTTAGATTAAATTTATTAAATGTTTATCTACAAGTTGCTGATCGGTATGCAAAAAAAATCAGAAGACATCCGATGCAGATGTTGATTAATTGCTGTAGTGAAGGTGACAATAGAGGTGCGCTGCTGTTACCTAAAAAAGCGAGCAGACAGAGAAATAAGAACGTTGCACTTATACAGCCACAGGTGAAAGAAAGAAGCTGCTGTCTGTTGAGCCGGTACTGGGAAACTTGTGCTGAAAGCATACCTAACCAGAAAATAATCGTCAGGGGATTGCTGAGCGTAAGCAGCCCTGCAGCGTAAAAACTGCTGATTTGTGGCAGCATAATAGTGGCAGTTGAAATCTGTGGATGAAAAACATCAGCTAAAGCAGTAACTGCAAAGTAGAGAAGCACGGCAGCACCGCAATAACGTAGTTTTTTTTGTATGCCCGGATAATTTTTCAGGCAAGTTCCTAAACCATATAATGCCAGCAGGATATAGAAAGCGTCAACCAAAACTACTGCCAGTACGGCTTTCAACGCTTCGGTTATTCCCCGGGCAATAGCTGTTTGCAGAATAAAAAGACAAACCGGACCGATTGACAGCTGTAAAATTATACCAAGGCGCAGACCGCGTATAAAAGAGTTCAGCAATTTAACTCTTCCTTTAGCGTTGCCAGAGTAATAAAGGTATTAGAACTGCTGACGCCGGTGATTTTTTTTAGCTTATTAGTAAGAAAGCTTTCCAGAGCATCGGTATCGCTGACGCTTACTTTAAGCAAATAGTCGTAAGCTCCGGCAAGATGATGACATTCAAGTACATCCGGAAGAACGGTTATCTGACTGCGGAAAGCATTGATATGCTCGGTTTTATCAATATTTACAAAAATAAAAGCTAAAAGTTTTTGCCCGGTCTGCCGGCGGTCGAGCTTGATTGTATACTTTTGAATAATCGAATTTTGTTCGAGTTTACGTATTCTTTCGGCAACAGCAGGAATTGACAGTTTTACTTTTTTACTTATCTCAGAAGCGGTGACGCGCCCATTTTCCTTTAAACAGTCTAGAATTGCAGTATCAATATTGTCCATAAAAACCTCCTTAAGTAAATAATATAGCAATTCTTTATTAAAAGTAAATAATTTATTGAAAAACGATAAATATTTAAGTAAATAGGCAGATAATATAAAAAAATACCGTTGGACTAAGTTGTTCAACGGTATTTTAAGACAGTTATTTCTTTTTATCTTTTTTCAGTTCTACATCAATTTCAAAAAGTCTGTTCCAGGGGAAAGAAATATCAAAATTACTTTTTTCTGTAAATTTATAACGTCCTGATAAATCTCGGCAAACGCCTAAAGCCAGATCGTGAACTGGTTTCTGATAAGGACCGAGAAGGTAAACTGCATTTTTTTGATTTTTGCTTTCCAAAAATGCAGTAGCACTGCGTCGGGCATTGGCCTGATAATACCAGTCGTCTATAACTCTGATACGCATCAGTTTTTCAGCATCCGGTTTTGACATCTGCGGAGTCAGTATACCCTGACAAATGGCAAATCCAACGGTATTGTCCGCAGTATTCCAGCCATTATAGGCTGTCAGCCGTTCCAACTGCCCCTGTTTGGCCAGTTCGTTCATAAAGCCATTGTCAGCTCCGTTAGAATAAGCTACGTCGGCCAAAGATACCCGGTAGCCGTTATCCATAAGCTGCTTGAGCTGTTTGATATAGGCACGGTTTTGCGGTGAAGAGAAAAACTGATTGGAAGGAGCGGTAGAATCCATCATTATGCCGTCAAAGGGCGTGTTTAGTGCCAAAACAACGTCTGCGTTAGCGGCACTGGTAGCAGTACGTCCGTCTACTGCTAAAATCTGCTGTGGCACTGATTGACCTAAGGTCATATCAGAATATTGCGGCAGCATTCGCGGTCCCCAGCCATCTGCATAATAGGCGTAAACACGTGGCTGATAACGCTTCAATTCGTTTCCGGCTCTGGTCAGCAGCAGCAGCCCGAGCTGGTCGACACCGGGGATTATCTGAAAAGTTCGCTGCGTAAGATCATAGGTTTCCTGAGTGAGCTTGCGTGCTTCCATATGGGTATGCGATAACGGAGCATTATCGTCCTTGCCGATTGCGAGAAAGTGAAAACGGTTGCTGCGGGTCATTTCTGTCAGCTTGCTGTTGATATTGAGATTTTTTTGGCGGCGTTCCAGCCAGTCCTGCAAATCTGCTTTAGGCAGGTTGGTAGACAAAGTTTTTTTCGTTAAAGCATCTTTGAGGCTGAGTCCAATCAAATCTTCGGAGTCACAAAGCTCGGAATAACGAAAAATAGCCAGACCGATTTTCGAATAATATGGAGGCTCAACAGCACCAAAACTGGCGCGCGGAGTTCTCATCAAGGTAGAGAAAGCATAAAGCCGTACTGGGAACTGATCACGCAGTGTTTCGAGTCGCTGCAGACGCTGCTCT
>ERZ779645.1462-NODE-1462-length-10631-cov-1.784701_pt1 | contig 10631 bp, 9 predicted proteins | sample MGYA00511103_ERZ779645 | MGnify/ENA primary metagenome ERZ779645 (study PRJEB29588, sample SAMEA2158521) | human gut metagenome | biome: human gut; feature: human-associated habitat; material: faeces | place: Denmark | collected 2008/2010 ...
ATTACGTAAACATCCGGTCAACACCATCAATAAAGCAGCTACAATCACGGCAGCCACGGGAGCCACGGGAAAGAAATCGAAAAACATCGCAATAATCATTAGAATCATAATCTGTAAGGCCATCAATAAGGCCTGCATTAGCTGCTGCCCATGTTCCTGTCTTATAAAGACCAGATTCTGATACTGCTCCGACCATACGAATTACTAATGGTATATTATTCTCAGCAAGTAACTGGAGAATACCCTGATTAGTATTACCCTTGCCGTAATATGTCTTTCCTTTCGATACCTTCTTACACTCTGTCTCATGACCTGCTTCACCACATGCCTTACCGACTGAGTTAAGAATATTACCAATGCCTGAAACTGTTACTCCACCATAAGAAAGTGTAACTGTATTCTTGTTTTCATCTGTTACATAAAGAACAATTGCGTTATCCTTTAATGTACCATCATCATTATAAGCACCTACACCATCAGTATAATTGTAATGCGCATATCCCGATCTATCCTGTGCATTAACCTCAATTCCTGACTGTGTATATGTACCTGTCTTAGTAGTAACATTAAGAGTATATGTACCTGGCTTTAACCCCATTACATCAACTCTTGCTCCGTCAGCTGTATCTCTGACAAGATACTCAAAGTCCTCTCCTGTAAGAGAACCACTAACTGGACCTGAATATGATACTGCAGTAACATCGGCATCCTTAACACCTTTGATAGTTGCATACATCATTTCATTCCATCCACCATAAGTAGTAAAACCTGATGCAGATGCTGCATAAGTCATACTTGGTGCTACTATTGCAAGATTACTTACGACTAATAATCCAGCAACAACTTTTGCAAAAACTTTTCTGATTCTTTGCATGACATTTTCCTCTCCTTTTTCCAAATATGCATACAATTGTGAATTATGAATAATCAAAATTCAAAATTTAAATCAATATTACCATTTTTGCACAAATTGTTCAAGCTTCATTCACAAAAAATTCATATTTTAATAAAATTCCTACATAGAGATATTTATATTACCTACAACTAAAAAGGGGCTTTCATACCTCAACGATTTTCAATCGTTAAAGCGACAGCCCCTTTTTAGCAAAACATTATATTATTTCAATAGATAATTCTTTTTTTAATTTTTTTATTTCTAATTTTACTCCTAGATTAATCTGTTCTGCTATATCTTCTTCTAAAACAAACATTAAATCATCAGAAATATAATTATCATCGTGCTTATGTAAATAGCCATCCATTCCTATAATCTTAACACTGTTAACATCACACATAGATAAAAGCTTAAGAAACATCAAACCTGAATTATCTTTTACATATTCTGTCTTATTTAATAAAGACGAATAATTAATTTTTGCAAATACATTACCTGATGGAACATTAGATGATGCAATAACTTTTTTATACAAATCTTTTCTAATCTCTTTCATTCGACGACTATTTCCCACAAATAAATAATCCACGGGATGCAATTTATATTCAAAATTTATTGATACAAGCACATAATCTTCCAGATTTAATGATGCTAATTTATTATAATGTGTTTCAGATGTTTTACCAGGACATATCATAATAACATTTTTGCCTTTAAATATGTTTTTAACCTTGTTAAAATCATCTATTATGCTGTCTTTTGATTCGAAATACGATAAATATAATTGTTCAATATATTCTTTATCAAAATCAACTTTCTTTTCATTATCTAACATATCAAAAATATCATCAATCTCATCAATAGTAAGATTATTTTTTTGGCTCAGATAATATGCATAATCCGTATTGCACTGATGCTTAGCTGCTAAATAATTAGGTAAAGAATACCCCCATGGCTTATCAGCATATATATTTTCTATAAATTGATCATTTATTTCCAATATATTTCTATCATTATATTGTCCCTGATAATTTTCATTAAGATATTCCAAAATAATTTCTGTATTTAAATTACCAGCTCCTATACCTATACCATGAACCGAGCAATCTAATATAACTTCCCTGTCAACTTGTTCTAATAAAATTGTTGCATTCGAAAATGATAACTGCATATTATTATAAGAATGAAATCCTATTATAATACTTTCATCTAAATATTGTTTCATCATACTAATATACTTGATAACATTTTTGCTTTTCATTGAACCAAAACTATCAACAATATGCAAAGAATAGACTTCTAATTCATTACACATATTCATAAGATATATCAACTCAGAATCAGAATATTCAGAAATAGCTAAAGGATACATCATAACATTATATCCTTTTTCCTTCATCATTTTACACTCATGTAACGAAGCTTTAATATCTTTTTTCTTGAATGTATATTTAATATTTTTAATGTTACCAAAGCTATATTGTTCCAAATTATTTACATCGTACTGTCCATAATTAATAGAAGCTATTAATTTTAGCTTGATTTCTGAAGGAAACTTTTCATTTATTGAATTGATACTCAAAAATTGCGAATTAGAATTTTCATTATTATTATCAACCAAATAACCATATTCAATAAAATCAACGCCCGAATCATATAATTTTGATATAATTTTATCATTCACAGAATCATTAAATTTTCTTTTATTGACTACATAGTACTCATTTAATGTGCAATCCAGGACCTTACCATGTCTGCTTTTAATACCAACAGACTTCAAATTCCGCAAAATATTTTTAGATGCATCAGAGAAAATACCAGAATCTGTTGAATAGCTAATATACTGAACGCCCAGGCTTTTCCATTTTTCAACCATACTATAGTCATCTGTAAAAGTTCCTATCACTTTATTCTTTGCTTTAGCTTTTTCTACAATGTCTACCATAGGATGACTAATCTGTCCTGGAACTCCTAATGACTGAGATAAATCATATGGTCCAATAAATATAATATCATAGCCATCAACTTCTAAAATTTCATCTAAATTATCAATTGCCTCTTTGCCTTCTAATTGAATTATAATAATTTTTTCATTTTCTTTTTTAAAAAAGGCATTTCTGTTTAAAGATGAATAATCTGCTGCTCTGACAAAACGGCATACGCCTCTTTCTCCCTCTGGATAAAATTTAGCATATTTTATAACTTTTTTGACATCCTCAGCACATCTTATCTGTGAAATTTGTATTCCCATTGCCCCTATATCTAATGCTTTTCCAATGACATTATCATCTATATATGGAACTCTGACAATTGGAAGTATTCCCCTTAATTCACATGCTCTTATATTATTTTGTTGATTTTCTATATCTGTAGGACCATGTTCTGTATCTAAAATCACATAATCATAACCAGATATTCCTATAATCTCATTAAACATAGGATCAGATGTTTTCACAAAAACACCATAAACAAATTCACCATTTTCTAATTTGCTTTTAAATTCATTTAACATAATTATCTCTTATTTTTTATTGTTTAATCTGTTCGCAACAATTTCTCTGACTCTCTCTAAATCATTCGGTGTATCTACTGCTACAGTATCAGAATCAACTTCTATGTACTGTACTTTATAACCATTCTCTATAAATCTAAGAATCTCTATATCTTCTATTTTCTCAATTTTAGCCTTTCCATATTTTTTCCCATATTCGCAATAAAACTTTAATGCTTCAGGCTTGAATCCATATACACAAACCTGTTTATAATAGTTATATTCAATACTTCCTTTTGGATACGGTGCTGTAGATCTTGTTAAATATATTCCTATATTCTCTTTATTTGTTATTACCTTCGGTACTGTGAAATTCACAACATCCACCGGGTCATTTATTTTAGTCATTAAATTTGAAACCTGCAAATCCGGATTTGTATAAAATGGTTCTATTGCAGCCCTTATAGTATCTGGCTCTAACAATGGTTCATCTCCCTGTATATTAACAATCAAATCCGCTGGTATCTTTTCTGCTACTTCACCAATTCTATCAGTACCAGTTTTATGTTTATCAGATGTCATGATTACCTGAATTCCTAATGCCTGACATTCCTCATATATTTTGTCATCATCAGTTGCAACATATACTTCTGAAAAATCCTTCACCTTTTTACACTGCTGATAAACCCACCATATCATAGGTTTTCCACAAATATCAGCTAACGGTTTACCTGGAAATCTTGAGCTTTTATATCGTGCCGGTATTACTCCTATTATTTTCATTGTTTTACCTCCTAATTGATACAATAAATTTATATATATCTTTTCTTTTAATAAAGAAAATCATACACATTATTAATATTAAGCCATATCTTAAAAGCAAATTTTTATATAAAAGTAACATAATCAATCCAAAAACCATTAAAATACATGATATTCCGATTACTATTTTTATATCAAATAAATGTATGTTATCCTTAATACATTTTTTTGCAACTTTATCAGAAAATATGTAATGTGATATTCCTAATATAACATAACATACTAATGTTGTATATCCAGCAGCTATATATCCTAATTTTTTTATAAAAATATAATTTAAAAAAACATTAAAACCTGCGCTAAAAATAGATGCCAACATTATAAATTTATTTTTTTCAAAATAAAATTCTACATTAGCAAATATCTGGTACATAAACATAAAATATAAACTTATTGCTAACGGAGGAATAACATATACAGCATCATAGTATTCACTAGGTGCTAAAATACTAATTACCTCCGGTGAAAATGCCATCATAAAAGCCAATGCTACTGCAACAAACAAAAAAAGCTTATTACACACAGATGAAATATCTCTATATTTCTCTTCTTTTAATCTTTGATATATCCAAGGTGCGAACGCGTTATTAATTGATGTTGTCAATATATTTAATATCATAGCTAAATTATGCGATAACCCGTATATACCTGCCTCAGCCATTCCTATCATTTTACTAATCATAATTCTGTCTGACTGAGACAAAATCAAAGTAGACAAATAATGTGGAACTAATGGTATATTAAATTTTAATGCATATATCCAATACTTTTTTGAAAAAAAATTTTTACCTTTTATATAGTTAATTATATATATAATTCCATAAAAAACAATTACAATACAAGCAGAGCTAATTATTCTAACATCAGCACCAAATTTATCTGGAGTATTTATAACAGAAACTGCCGCTACTAAAGGGCTTAAAACAGAAACAACCAAAGTTAAAATAACCATATTCCTGTATTTAAACTCAAATCTCTGTTTAGCAGACCAAAACGAAAAAGCTGAATTTGCTAAAATCTCCATAAACATTACTATAATCAGAACTCTGCTGATTTCAATCCATAATGATAATTTTTTAAAAAATAGCAAATACAATAATAACATACACAATGTAAGTGTACTTACAAGACCTTGCATTGAAGATAAGAATCCATCTCTGTCATTTTCATATTTAATCATTCCATTATTAAATACACCACTAAACAAATTTAGTGTACAAAAAATAATAAAAATACTTTCCCATGAGTAAAAAATACTTACTACTCCATATTGCTCAGTTGTGAGTAATCTTGTAAAAATTGGAACTGTTATAAAACTAATGCCCTTTTGCACAAATCCACATATCGTAAACCACAATGCTGCCTTGGAAGCAATAGACATTTTATTATATATTTTTTTTGTTTTTTCTAACATCATTTATACCTTTCAAGAAATTCAAAACCAAGATATTTTCTTTCTCTAACAAATTCCAATGTTTCTATAGCCGTCGTAGTAATTGATAAAGCTAAATCATAAAATACACTGTCATCATAATTTAAAACCTCTGTAGGTATGTACTTATCTATGTATAAGCAGTTATATTTCTCACATAAATTACTATAATCTGCTTTATCCCTAGGATGAGGCTTTATTGTTATGGTGTACCCCATTCCAGTATACTCTTTTATTATATCTTCATATATTTGCATTTGCTGTTCCAGATTTTGTAGCTGTCCATCTTCTGATAATGGCTGGGTACACAGCAAAAGTGTTTTATTACAATTATTATTTATTATTTTTTGTTTACAGAATATACCATATATTAGTTTCTTTTGCTGTAATGTCAGTTTGTCATTAATTCCTTTTCGTGGTATTTCTATTATATTTTCCCTATCAATTGCCAGACCATTTTTATCATTTACTTCAATATCAATTACATATTGATTTGTTCCAAAAGCTCTGTGTCCTATATTCAATTTATTTTTCAATCTGACTTTTAAACTATTTATATCATAATCCACTTTATTCACTTGATAATATTTATTAAAGTATTTAAAGAAATTCAATCCGTCCTCAATTAAATGATATCTGATTTGATTATTTACAAAATACCAGCCTAAAATTTCAAAATCATTAAACAGAAAAATATTATCCTTATACTTAGTCCAATCTATTTTTAATTTAGTGTTAATATATTTATTCTCGTAATTTTTTTGATTTACTATCTTATCAAATATATTTTTATATTTAATATTTTTGTAGTCTACACTATCAAACACATATATATCATTTATAAAATCCAATGACTTTATGGTTTCAATCTTATTTTTGTAATCTGGCATCTGAGAACCTATCACCAAATCAATTTTCTCATTTTGTACCATTGCTTTTGCAACCGCAATATATAAATTATATAAGCTAAAGCAGCAATATACTTTCATTTTATTTACCTTCTATATTTTGATTTTTATTTTCTTTTTAATTGTTTTAGAATCTTTATCAAATTTAACTGGCATTAAATCAACGATTTTATCAATATTGTATGCCAAAAATATCACACAAAATAATAAATGCGGCATCTGATACATTTCTGTTATAAAATCAACAAAATACGCAACAAGTATTATGGTTAATACCTTTGTATACGGATGTTCTTTATATTGCTTTAATTTATGACTAACAATAAAAACAATAATTCCAAATAACATAAGTCCCAATAATCCCTGTTGAACCATTATATTCAGGTATGTATTATGTGCCTGTGTAGTAGTCCAGGTTGTTAAATTGTAACTAACATTTCCATTTCCTAATATAGGATGACGCGATATTGATTTGAGTGCCATAGCCCATATTATAGTTCTTCCTGTAAAAGATGAATCTCTATTTAAATATTTATATAATATAGCCGAAAAATTCTCCTGAAAATTCATAAATATTATCAAGTAACTAATAACAAAAGAAATAATAAAAAACACAAATACATTTGGCAGATTAAGTTTAAAAGCCTTTAATGAAAAAACCATTATAATAAAAGCAATACCTAATGCCACTAAAGATGTTTTCGAACCAGCCATATAAATTCCACATATTGTAAATACAAGCAGACCAATTCCCATGACAGACAATTTGCCTCTTAGTTTATATATATACATATATGAGAATGCCAGCCATGGTAAATATGTAAAAATATGTGAATTATAATAACCCATTACCCAATTTGCCTTCCATCCTCTACTGTCTGTATATAATCCACCTGGGTGCATAACAATCGTGATAAAATTAGCAACAATTATTATTCCAATAATTATTGCCATATTCTTTATAAAACATGATATATCATTATATAAAGCAAACTCCATAATCAAAACCATACCAAACACATAAATAAAATTCGAAATATCTGCAGAAGTGTCAGTATGTCTAATTATACATATCACTATATTCAAAAAGTAAAACAAAATGGATAACCATGTAATCATGCAAAATCTTATCTTATATAAGATGCAACATATTAATAGAAAAAATATAACAAATAATCTAAAATAATATAATATGCTATTTAAAAGATTACCACCAGTTTCCATAATCCCTCTTGGAACTAAAAACGGGATTACGCATATAATGAGCATTATATTTATCAGCCTTTTATTATTTTCATTTATCATTAACTAGCTCCTTTTAAAAACAAATCATATCATTAATTACCTATTCTGGTCTGTTAATTCTTATATCATCTTTTATTCTAAGTCTTTTTCTATATTTTTTCATCAATTTTGAACAAATAAAGCTAGGAACAAACATACATGGATACACCATCACCCATGCTTTCACATATTTTCGAGTGCATAAATACATGGTTTTATAATTCATTTTATGTATTCCAGAAGCTTTTTCCTTAAGAATATCATGAATAAAAAGATGGCATGTTCGATTTTTATACATTTGATTCAATTGTTTCTTGTCAAAACCAATCTCATTTATCATAAAATCAATCATTTTTTTATAATAAACTCCATTAATTAAAGCAGAATCAAAATTAGGCGTATTAACATATATACCAGCGCCAACACATGGACCTTTTACAATCCCAAGTTTAGTATCTTCCCCTTTGGCGCACAATGCATGTATATATGATTGCAACCAATATGTATCCGCATACTGTTCTGGATTTTCTATTTTTTTAAAATTATCCGTATTACATATAAACGAAGCTAAAAAACCCCAATAATAACCTGCATATTTCATAAATAATTTTTTATCTTTTGTACAGATATCATTCATTGCTTCAGGTTCATGCTTTTGACATGATTCAGAATCAATATATTTATTCCTAAAATCTCTTGTAGTAACATATATTAATCCCATATCATCACCGTTTTCAATAAATTTAAGAATTTTATCAACTGCATTCTCCATTATAATATCATCATCTGACATTAGCCAGGTATACTTTCCCTTAGCTTTTTGAAGACATTTTATGCAATTTCTATCAGTTTTTAAATTTGTTTCATTGCACCAATAACTTATATTTCCCCATTTATTCTGATATTCTTTTATAATATTAGGAGTGCTATCTGTTGAACAATTATCAGACACTAAAACCTCTATTTTTTCATTACATTGTGGCATCAAAATGTCCAACATATTCTTAATTGTTCTTTCTCCATTATATATTGGAATTGCAATTGTTAATACTGGCTGATTTTTCATTTTAACTATCTTATCTCTTTCCTTATGATTGTTTGGCTATTGTAGGCAAATTCATTTTTACAGTAATTTTAGCATATGTTGGTCTTACACAATTAATCATAAAAGCAGCTATACATACAGCCGCCTTTCTAGGCATTATATGCCATATTCCACCATATAATTTCTTTTTCAAGCCTCTTGTGTCTTTACAAAATTCCATGTGATTCCACTCTGTTTCTTTTCGATATTGTGCATATAAAACAGCATATGGACTGTCACTCTTCTCTATCCACATACGTTTCCTCACATAAAAACATGTAGTTGCATGAATTATTGCCGGCTTTTTCTTTGCCCTTATAATTTGATTTTTGGTATAATATTCGACTGGCTTTTTCATTTTTATAATTTCATCATAACCAAATATGTATATAGATGTAAGCATATTATATTGTGGTTCTAACAACTTAATATGTCCATCTAAAACTATATTCAATATATCCTGTTCTAAAAAAAACATTGTTTCATTATTCTCTATACCCTGTAATATTTTATCTACAAGTTTCTGACCTATGTTTTTTTCTCTCCATTTTTTCAAATCAATCAATAATACACCCGCATTGCAATATTTCATCGAATCTGACGCCTGTAAAACTCTTTTTTGTATTGCCGTGCCTACACAATCATATACACCTGCAACAATCTGATCTTTTTCAAAAGCTGTATTGTACATTTCCTGTATAGAATCCAATACAAGTGTGTCACTATCCAGGCTTAATACCCTGTCAACATTTGAAGGTAATATCTCTGCCAAAGCCATTCTTGCATATGTATGTCCCAAATCATACTTTACTTCTGGATACAAATCTTTCTGTTCTGGTTTCTTTATAAAAAAAATCTTTCTTGAAAAATGTTGTACAATATTATTTAATCTTTTTTTATTTTCATCCGATATGTTATCTTCAACTACATATATATTTATATCATCGGCATCCTTATTGTTTTCACATAAAGATTGTATAGCAACTCCACACATCTCCGAAAATAAATCGCTACTATAATAAACAATATTCATTGGTAGTCTCCTTATTCCTCTTCTATGCCTTTAACAAATTGGTTCATATTCCAGCCTGAATTCATACCAATAATCTTTGCTGGCACTCCACCTACAACAGCTCCACAAGTTTCAATATTTTTAACTACAACAGCATTAGAAGCTATCATTACATCATCTGCAATTTGTATATCACCAAAAACACCTGCTCCTGCGCATATTGTTACACCATCACCAATCACTGGACACTTTCCATTATCATCTTTTCCTAATGATATTCCAATAGTTGTTCCATGAAATAAACAGCAATTTCGTCCAACAGTAGAATTTGATGAAACCACTATATTCTGCAAATGAGCAATTAACAGCCCCTTTCCAAATACATTTAGTGGTATCATGACATTATGTCTTGAACTAATTATCTTAAATAATATTTTCCAGTAAATGCCTATAATTTTAGATGCACCTTTAACATTTGAATAATATTCTGCATGTCTTAATACTGATTGAAATAAAAGTTCTTTCCGAAAGACCTTTTTCTTTACTCCTGATGGATAATTTCTTTTTATCCATACCTTTCTTTCAAGTTCAATCCACTGTTTCATTTCCTTTTTTGATTCTATCATTATACTCACTCAGTTCTTTATTAAATATAATATTATCTAACAGCTTCCTTAATAGTCTTAGCCATATAATCAATCAT
>ERZ779645.1463-NODE-1463-length-10630-cov-3.171064_pt1 | contig 10630 bp, 9 predicted proteins | sample MGYA00511103_ERZ779645 | MGnify/ENA primary metagenome ERZ779645 (study PRJEB29588, sample SAMEA2158521) | human gut metagenome | biome: human gut; feature: human-associated habitat; material: faeces | place: Denmark | collected 2008/2010 ...
AGTTCCGGGGGCAGCAGCATATCCATGTGCTGCGCCAGATACCGCCACCCCAGATCATTCAGATCGTGGATATTGGGCTCAAATACGAAATAGTCGATGTTGTCCGCAAACTCCTTAAATTGTTCTGGTGTTGTCAGCTTGAAGGGCGAGGTCTGCACCGCCGCCAGCAGCTCCCGGTCCTCCGGGGAGAGGGCAGCCACCGCCGCCCTCACTTCGGGTAAATGTTCCAAAGTCTTATTTTCTGCCATTGACACCTTCCTTTCTTTTCGGAAATTCCAGTTTGAAGTTGATGTATTTGCCGCCCGTGTCATCCAGGATCACCGCAGCGTCATAAGCAGCCTGTTTCTTTTCAGACCACATTCCCTTGACATTGGTACGTCCCTTTTTCAGAAGGTCCGTTGCCATCTTCTTTGTCAGCTCCTTCTTGCGGCTCGTCCAGAAGCGGTCATTTTTCCAGAGGACGAAACCACAGGACCGATCCGAACAGGCAAAGTTTTTCTTCCCCTCATAGACCGGCTGGCCGCAGCGGGGGCAGGTGCCGATCACTTCCTTCTCCGGGGCAAACAGCTTTTTGCCGTCCTCGGAAATGCAGGAATAGGTGGACACGATCTCCTGAACCATCGTGCGGATACCGTCCATGAAGGTATCCGGGTCAGCGCCGCCCTTTGCGATCTCCGTCAATTTCTGTTCCCATTCCGCCGTCAGCATGGGAGAGGTCAGCGGCTCCGGCAGGACCGTGACAAGGTTGATACCGGCTTTTGTGGGGATCAGGCTCTTGCCCTTGCGCTCCACAAATCCGGCTGCCACCAGCTTTTCGATGATAGCCGCCCTGGTCGCAGGCGTGCCAAGCCCTTTCCGCTCCGCCTCGTCGGGGATACCATCCTTGCCTGCGTTCTCCATAGCGGACAGGAGGGTATCTTCGGTATAGGGCTTCGGCGGCTGGGTGAAATGCTCGGTAACAGCAACCTCCGCACCGTCAAAAGTCTGCCCTTCGGTGAAGTCCGGGAGCGTGCCGCCGTCCCCATCCGCAGGCTTTTCCTTCAAGAAGGCACGGAAAATGCGGTCGATTTCCCGCCAGCCTTCGGAGATGACGCGCTTGCCCTTTGCGGTGAAGGAATGGCCACCGCAGTCAAAGGCAGCCGTGACCGCCTCATACACATACGGCTCCGCCGACGCACACAGCAGCTTGCAGCAGACCAGCAGAAACAAATTGCGTTCGCCCAGAGGCAGAGCCTTGATATCCGTTTTTTCAATCTCCATCGTGGGGATAATGGCGTGGTGGTCGGATACATCTTTGTCGGAGATCATGGCCTCCACCAGCGGGAAGAAGTTTGTGCAGCCATCAAAAGGTGGCAGCTTTGCTGCCAGATGGATCACGCAGGACGCCGTTTCCGCCATGTCAGAGGTCAGATACCGGCTGTCCGTGCGGGGATAGGTCAGCAGCTTCTTTTCGTAGAGGCTCTGGGCGTAGTCAAGGGTTTGCTTCGCCGTGTATCCGAACAGGCGGTTTGCCTCCCGCTGCAAGGTGGTGAGATCATAGAGCTTCGGAGGCTGTTCCTTCTTCTGCTCTTTCGTGACAGAGGTACAGGTGACGGCCGCACCCTTGCACATGACCGCTGCCTGTTCCGCCTCCGTTGGATCGGTGAACTTTTCCGACACCGCCTCGGTTCCATCCAGCGTCAAGCGCAGCAGATGATACTTTTCCTTGTGAAACAGCGTGATCTTCGCGTCACGCTCCGCCAGCATTGCCAGTGTGGGGGTCTGAACACGGCCCACATTCAAGGTGCGGTGATAGAGAACGGAGAAAAGGCGCGTGGCGTTGATCCCCACCAGCCAATCCGCTTTCTGGCGGCAGAGGGCAGATTGATACAGGGCTTCATAATCGGCGCCGGGGCGCAGGTCAGAAAAGCCCTCCCGGATAGCGCTGTCCTCCATCGAGGAAATCCAGAGGCGAAGGACCGGCTTGCGGCAGCCGGTCATTTCATACACCAGACGGAAGATCAGTTCCCCTTCACGCCCGGCATCACAGGCATTGACGATGGTATCCACATCGGGGCGGTCCATCAGGGCACGGAGATTTTCAAAAGCATCCTCCTTGCCCGGTGCCAGCACATAGCGGAACGGCTCCGGCAGAATGGGAAGATCATCATAGCGCCATTTCTTGAAACGCTCGTCATAGCCGCCCGCATCCATCGGGGATACCAGGTGTCCCACGCACCAGGATACGAGAAGGCCGCTGCCCTCATAAAAGCCATCGGCCCTGGATGAAGCACCCAAGGCCGACGCGATAGATTTTGCCACACTCGGTTTTTCTGCGATAATCAGTTTACTCATTCTTTTCCTCCGTTTCCTCGTCCTCGGTCAGATATTCTTCTTCATCCTCCAGGTCGAAATCATCCAGATCAGCGGGAACTTTCTTTCCCTGCTTCGGTTTCAGCACCAGGAAATAGACCGCCGCACCACCTCCGGCTGCAAGGATCAGCAGCACCGCCAGGATCGCCCCGGTATTGCTTTTCTTTTCGGGTTCCGGATTCTCCGGCTCGGTGGGCTCCGCAGCTTTCTGTTCCGCGCCAACACATTCACTAAGGTTCTTTACGCAGACCGGGCAAGCGGTATTGACCGCTCCGGCCTGGCACTTCTCCGTACAGGTGCAGACAATAGGTGTTTCCGCCTTTTCTCCATCCTCCGTGAGTGCCATGAGGTCGGCTTCATCCACCTGGTTCAGAAAATGCACGGTTTCCTCGCCCTCGTCGTCACGGTCGATAATGAGATAGAACACATTGCCGTTCTTCGTTTCCACTGTGATAAACTGTTTGCCACTGGTGGCAGGGCTGCCAATATCGTCAATCAGCGAAAGGTTCCCGTCCGGCGTCAAGGCGGCACCGCCATTCAAACCACCGCCCAGCATACCCAGCAGATTTTCCAGCGTTTCCGTGTCCAGAGAGAAAGAACCTTCCCCAGAGCCAGCCTCGCCATCACTTACCGTCATGTAGCCGGAATAGACATAGCCGACTTTCTCCGGCAGGATGACCTTCAGCCAGTCGCCGTCCGTGCCGATCACCTTCACGGTCGTTCCGTTGGGAAGCTGAGTGAAGGCGGTGTAGTCCATTCCCGCACCCGTGCGGACATTCAGATTGCCGCCGCCCGTGGTGACGGTGCCGGTCTGCCCGGAGTCATTTTCGCCGGAACTGAACTGGATACCATCCTCGGTGACGGATACCGTGACCTGGCTGCCGGCCAGAGCGGAAAGCAGATCAGAAACATCACCGACCGTTTCTTGTTCAGCCACGGACTCCGTGCTTTCCTCGCCGCCGCTGGCAAAGGCGGTGACAGAAAAAGCGGCAGTGCTGAGCACCACCGCCAAAAGAGCCGATACCATTTTTGTCATAAAGTTATGCTTCATCCTCATATCCCTCCGTTTCCTCATTCTCGGTGTTGCCCTCCTGCAGCATACCTTCCGGCAGGGAGATCATACCGCTGGCATAGGCTTTCAGGAAGGCGGTCAGTTCCTTGTTGTCCATCTTCACGGCTTTCACCATGCGGACGATTTCCAGATTTTCTTCCTCCGCAAGCTGGGCCTCCAGCGCACGAAGGCGTTTCTGCTGCTCCGCGATCTTTTCTTTGGTTTTCGCAATGTCATTGCGGATCTTCTGTGTCGTTGCCATAAATCAAATTACCTCCATATCGTTTTTTAGTTGTAGGGCGGTCGCCCGAAAGCGTAAAAGTGGGATTGCCAGTAGCTTGTGTTGATATCTGCATACTGGATGGGGTCGCCGCAGTGCAGCATTTTTCCGCCGCCCACATAGATACCCACATGGGAAACGCCCGGTGTATCGTAAGTGCCGACGAAAAAGATCAGGTCGCCGGGTCTTGCGTTGGCAGAGGATACCGGGGTGGAAATATTGTAGAGTCCTTGGGCTCCCAGTCTGCCCGTATTGCAGACGCCGCTTTGCGTCAGCACCCAGGACACGAAGCCGGAGCAATCAAAAGAAGTGTTCGGATTGCTGCCGCCCCAGACATAGGGATAGCCGATGTACTTCTCCGCCTCGGTAATGAGCGCTGCAAAGGTTTCATCTTCCAGTGCGGAAGGCGGGATATCATAGGTGGTTGGCGGTTTGGTGTACTTGTCTACATAGCCGGAGCCTGGGAACAAATCTTCCCGGTTCCCCAGCGTCGCCATATAGACCGCATACAGGGAAAGCGTTTCTTCGTCCATGATGTAGACCGGCACATGGGAAAGGTCGAAGTTTTCCAGCTTCACCTTGCAGATATAGTAGTTGTATGGTACTTCCACGTCATAGTCGTTTCCTTCGCTGTCTGTCCGTGTCTCCGTCCGATAGCGTACCTCCACCTCCACGGTCTGCGTCAGGATATACTGCTTTTCAAAGAGCATTTGCAATTCAGCCTGAACCTCGTCGATGGTGAACACCCCTTCATGGAACGCCGTGAGAATGGAGATCAGCACATAAGGGTCATGTTCGATCTCGTCCAGATCAAAACGGTATTCGTCATATCCGGGATGCAGAGCCTCATAGTGGTCCAGCTCATATTGAAGCTCCTGCTCCAGTTCGCAGTAGGCCGCCTCCGCAGCCAGCATATCCGTGTCCTCGGAGAGATAAGAGGAAGTAAATACACCGCCCACACCGGAGCCTGCCATCATGGAACAGGAAGATACCCCGCCAAACAGCAGGGCAACACAGGCGCCAATGCCGATCACCAGCAGCACCGCCCGGCTATGGTGTTTGATGTAGAGGAATGTTTCCTTGAAGGCGTCCTTTGCTTTCTGCGCCGCACTTTTCGCCGTGGCCGCTGTGTTCTTTGCGGTTTTCTCTGCCTGTCGCAGCTCCTTTGCATAGTTCCGCTTGATCCGCTGTTTCTGCAGAAAGCGGGATACCGGGTTAGAAGCCGCCAATGCAGGATCATCATGCAGTGCCTTTTGGTAAAGGTAGTCGGCGTTTGCCTTAAAAGAAGCCTGCTCTGCCTTCGCCGCGTCACGCCAGGGCTTTGTGCGGTGATGGTGGACGGCGGCACGGACTTTGCCTTTTCCGTAGGCAAGCCCGCGTTCCGTCAGCACCTCGCCCTTGTGTCCGGCCTCAACACCCACATTTTCCTGTTCCACCTCATGCACCTTCGCATGGGCGGCGTGGACGATCTCATGGACCGGTCGGGAAAGCGGATTGTGCCGCAGGCGTCCGTTGGGGCGTTTCTCCACTTCTTCAAAGTGAAGCTGCATCTTGCCTTTTCCGGCTGTCTCGTCAAAAACACGCTCGGTACGGAGAACTTTCTTTGTGGGGATAGCGGCCTTTGCCGCGTCCAGCCTGTCCGCCGCACGGTCGGAACGGTCGATGTACTTTCCAAGTACGGGATCGGCACGTTCTTCCTCGGTAAATTGCAGGCGGGAGGACGGGCGCTGCCTTGCGGCAGAACCATCCCGCACCGCCTGGGTGTCAGCCTTTTCCGCCTTTCGTGCGCTTTTCTTCTCATGGTGTTCCGCCGCACGCAGGGCAAGGTCAGCCGCAGCGCCAGCGGATTCTTCCGAAGAAGCGGACAGTTCCGTTTCCGGTTCACGGCTGCTGATATGTTCCACCTCGCTTGTGGCAAGGTTTTCCGATACCGCGCCGTCACGGGTCATTTTCTGCGTGATCTTATCGGTCGCTTTCAGTTCCCTCATAGGCAGTCACCTTCCTTTCCATAGGGGCAAAAGTCGCCGCAGGTGCCATTCTCGATCATGGCGATATAGCGGAAAATGGGATAGGCCTGGGGCGGGCAGACCGCATTTCCCAATGTTTTCAGCCGCAGCGCCCGGTCATCCATGCGCTCGGTCATGCGGGGGATTCCTTCCGGTTCGGCGGCCCAGAGGATACGTCCGTCCATCCTTTCGGGAAGCCCATGAGCCATTCCACCCAATCCGGGTTCAGTGCTGCCGTTTCGGACACCGGCCGCTCCTGGGAGATGATCTGCGCCGACAGGTTCCCGTCCTTCTTCGCCGGATCGAAGGCCGACGGCTTCAAGGTTGAGCGGAAACCGTCCGACGCCACCGGGGTCAGATAGAATACCGCCGCCGACAGGCTGAGGCTCCAGATCGCCCCGTTTCGGTTCCTCTTGCGGAATATCCCATTGTCCGACAGGAACACATCCAGGCTTGCCGCGTCCCTGGCGGTGTTGTTGTCGGAGGCAAGGGGTGTGGGAAACATCAGCCGCGACGATAAAAGTTCGCTGGCGCTCATGCCATGCGCCGACGCCGCAAGCCGGAAATACGAATGGGAGAACAGCGTATCCCGCTTTTGCCAGGTCAAAGATCGTTTTGTCGAGCCCCATATTGATGAAGCCAGCAACATTTTCCCCAAGCACCCAACGGGGCCGCAGCTCGGTAATAACGCGGCACATTTCCGGCCACAGGTAGCGTTCATCCGCAAAGCCCTTCCGTTTTCCGGCGGTGGAGAAGGGCTGACAGGGAAAGCCGCCTGAGATAACGGTAACTGTTTCAAGTCCTGTTTTTTCAAAAAACGCCTCCTTCGTGAAAGTAGTAATATCCCGGAACCTGGGAACATCCGGCCATCGTGCGGAGAGGACGGAGTGCGGAAAATCCGCCCACTCACACTGGCAGACGGTTTCAAACCCGGCAGCCTCCGCCGCCAGGTCCAGACCGCCAATGCCGGAAAACAGGCTCACATGGGTCAGTTTATTCATGGTTTTTCGGTGCACGGAACGGTTCGATCTCACTTTCCAGCTCCGCAAGGACCGCCTCCATATCCGCCGTGACCGCCTTACTTCTGGCAATCAGCCGGTTCATCACATCAAAGAAGGTTTCACCTTCCTGTTTTTCTTCCGTATGCAAATAGCGGGGATCATTCATGTTCGTTTTCTCCTTTCCCGGTTTCACCAAGTTTTGTCGTCATAATGCTGTAAAGTTCATTGTCCTTCGGGAAGTCATCCACAAAAGGCAGGATCACATTGCCGAAGAAGATCAGCCCCTCGCCGGGGCCTGCGTTGCTGATATGCGCCGCCTGCTGGTTAGAGATATTCAGGCGCTCGCAGAGAATTTTTCTGTCTCCGCTGGCCTGGTTCAGAAGGTACACAAAATCGCTGTTTTCAAAGATGTTCTCGATCTCCGGGGAGGAAAGCAGGTCCTTGATGTTCTGCGTAATTCCCGTGGGGATACCGCCCCATTTGCGAAAGCGTTTCCAAATCTCCACGCTCCAGGAACCAACCTCGCCCCGCAGCAGAAGGTGGAACTCGTCCACGAAGTACCAGGTGGATTTGCCCTGATCCCGGTTTTGGGAAACACGGTTCCACACCTGATCCTGGATCACCAGCATACCCAGGCTTTTGAGCTGCTTTCCCAGTTCCTTGATATCAAAGCAGACAATGCGGTTGTTGATATCCACATTGGTGCGGTGATTAAAAACATTCAGGCTGCCATGCACATACAGTTCCAGTGCCGCCGCGATCCGCTGTGCCTCCGGCTCCGGCTGCCGTTTGATCTCGTCATACAAATCTTCCAACAGCGGCATATTCTCCGGGCGGGGGTCTGCGATATAGGGGCGGTACACGATCCGCACGGCACGGTCAATGACCGTCTTTTCCACCGGCTCCAGACCGTTCCGTCCCCCTGCTGCCAGTTCGCAGAAAGACAGGATAAAGTCGGATTTCAGCGCCAGCGGGTTATCGTCCTCGCTATAATTGAGGTTGATATCCATAGGGTTCACATACTGCGTGCTGGTAGGCGAGATTTTGATGACCTGGCCTTCCAGACGGTTCACCAGCGGAAAATATTCCGCCTCCGGGTCGCAGATCAGGATATCGTCCTTTGTGTTCAGGAACACACCCACAATGGAACGCTTTGCGGAAAAGCTCTTGCCGCTGCCGGGTGTGCCTAAGATCATGCCGTTGGGCGTTTTCAGCTTTTTGCGGTCAGCAAGGATCATGTTGCCGGAAGTGGCATTGAGTCCATAGTAGAGGGCTTCGCCGCCGTGGAAAATCTCCTGTGTGGTGAAGGGAACGAACACCGCCACCGCCGAAGTGGTAAGCCCGCGCTGTATCTTAATGCGGTTGACACCCAGGGGCAGAGCCGACACGAAGCCGTCCTCCTGCTGAAAGTCCAGCCGCACCAGGGAGCAGTTATATTTCTGCGCCACGCTTGCCGCACGGAGAAGGTCATTCTCCAGCTTTTGCTTGCTGTCCGCAAAGTTCACCACCAGGAAGGTCATAAGGAACATTCGCTCATTTCTGCTTTGCAGGTCACGGAGGATATTCTTTGCCTCGCCTGCGTAGGTGGCAAGGTCGGTGGGGATGATATCCATATCGAAACCTTCCCGCACCGCCTTTTTCTGCGCGTCGATCTTCATACTGTCAATGTCGGTGATCTTCCGCTTGACCGTTTTGATTGCCTCGTTCTGATCCATGCTGCGGATATGGAGGCTGACAAGCAGCCCGCTGTCCGTATCCAGCAGTTCGGTGAGCATACGGTCATCCATTTCCGGTGCGCTGATCTGCAGAAAGGACACGGCACAGAATTTATCCGCCATCGTGAACTTCCTTGCTTCACCGAAGCGGAAAGAAGAAGGTGCGATAAAATCCTGGACCGACAGGCCGGAAGGGGCAAGCCAGCTCCATTCAAAGGCAAACCGTTCCCCGTCCGGGTGCAGGATGCCGTGGAGCATTTCCAGCCACTCCTTGCCGCCAAGCTCTTTTGCCAGAGCGCCCATGACCTTGAAATGGTTGAGGGCGTCCATGACGATCCGGGAAAACCGTGCCCGTGCGGTTTTGCTGTCCCGTGCCTCGATGGTGAGGGTCAGATACTTTGTTTTGATAAGACCGTTGTTGCCCCGTTCAAGCTGCTTGCGGAGCATTTGCGTGTAAAGCTCACGGATATGGTCGAAGTGATCTCCCTGCGCCGCGATCTCGATACGCTTCACAAAATCCTCCCGGTTCATGCGGCGGCTCACAAGGGAGAGCTGCATCCCGATAGAAGCGTCATGGGCGTTATACATATCGCAGAGGGCTTCAAAGATCGCCGTCTGATCGTCAGGTTTCGCAAGCTGATAATTCACATCCTCGAACTCGATACACTTCGACCAGGTGTGATCGTCCAGCTTGCACAGGCCGTCCGGGTACATCTGGCGGAACGGTAAGGTATCCTGTGCGGAATGTACCTTGCCGTCACCTCTGGCAGTTTCCAGGATACGGCTGATCTCACGCTTTTCCGCGGCGGTTAGCTTTACCGTGGGTTTTGCCGCCTGCCGTGCCTGCGGCTCTGGCTTTCGCTTTCTGAACAATGGCTTTCACCTCCTTTTCCGCCTGGGCCTGCCGCTCCAGGGCTGCGTAGAAATTGTTTGTCTGGTAAGGCCGTTCCTTCGTCCGCAGGAACATACAGCGGATGACCTGTCCGGCCACCACTTCCAGGGGTTGGCCGTGCCGCTCATACATGGCGAGCAGAAAGAACGGGAGCATGACGATAATCATGCAGAACGCGGCGGCGCTGTTGCTGGCCGTGCGTCTGAGCAAAAAGAAAAGCGGTACTCCGATGAGTGCCGCCGCTCCGAAACATATAAGCTGCCGTTTGGTAAGCCCAAACAGCACTTTGGATTTTACTTTCGTCAAATCCTTTGGAATGGTTACATACGCCAATTTATCAAGCCTCCTTAATGCGCTCCGAACAGGCTCTTAGAGAGGCTGCCGGTCTTGAACAGGGCGAAGCACAGCAGGACCGTGTAGCCCATGCAGGCCCATATCGCGCCTGAGATATTTCCGTCCGTGGCGATACTCTGTACCAAAACAGAGTAGATTCCCACGCACACCATGATTAGAAATGCCTGGAACGCCAATGCAAACAGGGATTTCAAGTAGTTCTGTCCTGTATGGCTCCAATCCCGGTTTGTCATAGTGGCAAGCGGAATCGGTCCAACGGAAGTTGTCAAATACACCTCGATCATGCGGCCGTAGATGACAAGCATGATACAGATGGAAAGGGCGTTCATGGTAAGTCCCACAAAAAGGGACTGGAACCACAGCCCGAACAGTTCTCCCGTGCCCAGGGCTTCAAGCTGCGCCTCCATATCCGTGATGACGCTGCTGATATCAATGGAGGTATTTCCGATGATGACGCCTGCGCTGCTGTTCACAACGCTTTGCCCCACATCGAAGATACCCATGACGATATTCCATGTGTTCGTCACAATGAGAACGGCACAGAAGGTCTTGAAAATCCACTTGAAGAACATCCAGGTATCTACATCGTGCAGATTGTTTTTCTCTGTCACAAGCTGGATCAGCTCATAACACATTACGAATGTCAGGATAACCCCGGCGATTGGAACGATCACCGTTTCAGAGAGGTTTCGGATCATAGAAAAGACGCCGCTGTTCCATGCCAGCGGCGTCTGTCCCACTTCACCGGCGATCTCGCCTACTTTGGTATTGACCGTATCGAACATGCCCGACAGGTTTCCCGTGATCCCCTCGATGAGCAGCCCTCGGAGCCATTCATCGAGTTTGTCGAGTATGCCGCCCATAAGCGATCACCGCCGGACGATCAACCGAACAGGCCGGAGAGCAGAGGTACAAGGGTGATGCCGATGAGGGCGACACCGCCGCCGGCCATCAACTGTTTCATACCCTGGCTTTTGGA
>ERZ779645.1467-NODE-1467-length-10596-cov-4.763305_pt1 | contig 10596 bp, 9 predicted proteins | sample MGYA00511103_ERZ779645 | MGnify/ENA primary metagenome ERZ779645 (study PRJEB29588, sample SAMEA2158521) | human gut metagenome | biome: human gut; feature: human-associated habitat; material: faeces | place: Denmark | collected 2008/2010 ...
GGTCGACCAAACTTTTATAATTGCTTGGCTAAACTGTGAGTTAAACCATAATTTAGCAAATAGCTTAGACTAAATCGGAACGAAAATTTTAAAATGATTTAATATTACTTCCTATTAAACTTTTTTACCTTTTCCGAAAGGCTTTGTAAATCCTCTTTTGAAAGTTCAGGCAGATGTTCGAGGTCGTCAAGAAATTTTGCTATACTTTCCTTTTCCTTTAGCTTTGTACTCTCAATATAATAGCTTGTAATAATTCCCGGTACTACCGCTATTATCAGTATGGAACATATCGACAGGAAAATCGACATTGCCCTGCCGAGTATCGTAACGGCGGTTATGTCGCCAAAACCTATGGTCGTGGCTACGCTGAAACAGTACCATACACTGTCAATCGGAGTTTTTATGTTCGGCTCAACTATCCATACACCAATGCTTACACCTGCAAATATTATTATGTATGTTGTCAAAAACTTAAGTGCTCCTGTCCGTTTAAGTATAATTTTTATCAGCCGAGTTTTTTTCATATCTTCACCGCCTGCCTTTTATAACAAAATTATATCAATTCTGCGTATAACAGTCAATATTTTTAGCAAAATTAAACAGTCGATTTTTTTGTCAGAGCTTTTGCATCGATTTTCACAAAACAGGTGAAAAATTATTATGAAAAGAAAACACCGTCAGCGCAAAGTGTTGACGGTGTTAAAAAGCCTGTTTTCTTGTTTGTTTTCATAATTGAAAGGTTTTCGCTATTGTGTTTAAGCTGCCAAACAGCAAGCCGGTTGGCTATCGGAGTTTGCGTTAGCCCTTAATAAACAACTGTTCCCAATAATATCTGTACGGAGTATTTTGGTCAACATAACACGAAACACCGATTTTGTTATATTTGCTGTTCATTATGTTTGCTCTGTGCGACGGAGAATTCATCCATTCTTTTACTACAGCTTCGGGTGTGTTCTGTCCTGCGGCAATGTTTTCGGCTGCCGAAGTGTACGAAACATTATTCTGCTTTAAAACCATAGACCAGCTTGTGCCGTCAGGGCGCTGGTGTGAAAACAGAGTTGCTGTTTCTTTTGAACGAATGTTTGAAAGGTTTGTAAGAGTTGTGTCTTTTGTGAGGGGAGAAAGTCCCTCTTTTGCCCGTGCCGCATTTACAAGTTCAATTACCTTATCAGCAAATTCTTTATTATAGCTTGCAGATCCGCTCGGCTGTGTGGTCGGCTGCGGTTGTGAAGTCGGTTGTACGGTGGTCGGCTGTGTTGCAGGCTGTGTCGGAGTTTCTCCTCCCGAAATGAGCATTTGAGCCGAGGTTACATCCTGAACATCAATTTTGCCGTCATTGTTATAGTCGGCAATTGTTTTCTGATTGTCTGTCAGTTCTCCGTCACCTGCTATTTTTATCTGCAAGTATGTAACATCCTGCACATCAAATCTGCCGTCATCGTTTAAGTCGTATTTTTGCGTATCAAGCGCCGATGCCGAAACAATTGCAGTTGCCGCTACTGCTGTGGCGGTAAGTGTTACGGCGATAATTTGTTTTAAACTTTTCATATGAACTCCTGTGATTTTAACTCTGATAGATATTTAAAAGAATGTTTTTGATGTCCCAAAGCTTTTTCGAGAGGTCAACATAGTAGTTGTGCGGGTTCTCAAATCGCTTTACCTCGTCCCAAAGAAGTCCGATTTGGTCTTTGCAGTATTTTGCAATATCTTCAATTTTTGGCGATTCATACACGCACTCGCCGTCCTTAAATATCGGTACAAGTAATTCTTTTGCGGTAAAGTCTGTGAGAGTTTTTGCTTTCCATGTTGCATTCTGGTCGAAAATGGTGTGTGGCTTTGAGAAATCCATTACTTCGTCATACACGCAAAGTTCGTCTGCAAGAGCCTTGCCGCTCTCGTTGTCGTAATAACGGTAAAGTTTTTTGAAATGAGGATTTGTGATTTTTGATGTGTTCTCGCTGACTTTGATTTTCGGGATAATTTCGCCGCTTGTAGGTTCTTCAACGGCAACAAGTTTATATACACCGCCGAATACAGGCGAACTTGATGAAGTTATGAGTCTTTCGCCAACTCCGAAAACATCGACCTGTGCACCCTGCATCATAAGGTCACGGATAAGGTACTCGTCGAGTGAGTTTGACGCAACAATTTTGCAGTTTTCAAGTCCTGCCTCGTCAAGCATTTTTCTCGCTTTTTTAGAAAGGTAAGAAATATCGCCCGAATCAAGACGAATTGCAAATTTGTTAATGCCCTTTGGAACAAGCACTTCTTTAAATACTCTTATTGCGTTCGGAACGCCGCTTTTAAGCGTGTTGTAAGTATCGACAAGAAGCGTCGGGTTCTCAGGATAAAGCTCGCAGTAGGTGCGGAATGCTGTATATTCGTTGTCGAACATCTGAATCCAGGAATGAGCCATTGTGCCGCCTGCGGGTACGCCGTAAAGTGCGTCTGTAAGTGTGCAGGCTGTACCGGCACAACCGCCTATGTATGCGGCTCTTGCACCGTCAACGGCACCTGTTGCGCCCTGTGCACGGCGAGAACCAAACTCAAGAACCGTTCTGCCCTGTGCGGCACGAACAATTCTGTTTGCCTTTGTTGCAATGAGAGTCTGATGATTGATTGTAAGAAGTAAAAATGTTTCGATAAGCTGTGCCTCTATGGCAGGAGCTTTTACCGTAATAATCGGTTCGTTAGGGAAGATAGGAGTTCCCTCGGGAATAGCGTAAATATCACCTGTGAATTTGAAATTTGAAAGATATTTTAAAAATTCTTCGTCAAAAATTCCTTTTTCTCTAAGATACTCAATATCGGTTTCGGAGAAGTGGAGATTTTTGATGTAGTCAATTACCTGCTCAAGACCTGCCGCAATGGCAAAACCGCCGTTGTCGGGCACTTTGCGGAAGAAAAGGTCGAAGTAAACATTCTTTTTGTAAAAGCCGTTTTTAAAATAGCCGTTTGACATTGTAAGCTCGTAAAAATCGCAGAGCATGGAATAGTTAGTTTCTGTCATTATAAATCACCTTAATAAAATTTGATTTGCATTATGTTTCGAACCTATCAGTTTTCGGTTTGTTCAAGATTTTTTACACCCTTGCTAAGGCAAAGCCTTTGTGCAAAAACCGCAAGCACACACATAACAATAACAAGTCCAAGGTTAATTATAACAGGTTCAACACCAAAAATCCATAGCAATACAAGAGAAATTGCACAAATAGCGGCGGTAATTGCTATAATTATGGCTGCATTGATTACGGTATTGTAGTTACCTCGCAAAGCGTTGATTTCATCGTCCCATACAAGTTTAGGGTTTATTGTGTCCAAGAATATACCGAGGTAGGTTACAAAAACAACGCAGATAAGGCTTAAAAGAATATGTATAAGCGGAATTACGATGAATACAAACGGGTTAAAGCTGTCTGCGAGAATTGCGCAGTAAATATTAAATGCAATTACATAGAGCACCATAACAGAGCCGCTGATGATTATACTTGTAAGTGCTTTTGCATTCAGTTGAACTCTTAATGTAACGGGAATATAGCGCATAAATTGGAAGTGCTTGCCCTCTCTTGAAATTGCGGAAGAAGCGATACTGTTAATTGCCGTGACAAGGGCGGAAATTACAACAGCCGCTACGGTAATTACAGTAATACTTTTTTGATCTCCCGCAAGGTACGGTGTAAGTGTGCCCGACAAAAAGTTTGTACTGCCCTGCAAAATCATAATAACAGCCATAAAAACAGGCCACAAAAGGTTAATGGCTATGCAGTCCATAAAGAAAGGCGGAGTTCTGAAAAGGATAAGAAATTCTTTTTTCAAATAACTTGCAAAAACTCCTTTTTGGGTTGATTTTTCAACAGCCTGACTTGCAATGCTTTTACTGCGTTTGGATTTTGTGGTATTGATGTCCGACACACCTTTGATATACATTTTTGACGCAAGGAAAAGAAAGACTGCAACGAAAATTACATTTGCAAGCAAGTATAAAAGCAGTTGATATACGGATTCGCTTGAGATAGAATCCATCATAAGCGGAATGTGCGGAAAAATAAAGTTCATAACATTTAAAAATCCGTTGTCTGCGCTTGCAAGCGAAGTAACGATTGCATCGGGATTAAATCCGCTGATGCTTACGAGGGCAACCAATGCGCCGACTATAAGCACGGCAGTGCCGATACCTGTAATTTTATTGAGGAAATCACGGTTTTTTACCGAGTGGGTAAAGTACATAAATATAACGGAAATAATTCCGCAGTAAGCAAGAGGAATAATGGGAACGGTAAGTATGCCGACTATTGAAGTTATAACACCTGTAAGCGAAAATCCCTTTGCCGACATAAAGCCTACGCAAGCGCCGAGAATAAGGATAAATTCCATTATGTTTTCCGAAAGCAGGGAATAAGCAAACTTTGCGCTTACGATTTCTCTCGGCTTTAACGGAAGAGGAATGAGATTTTCAATATCGTTTGAAAAATAAAATATATTGATAATTACATTAATTCCGAATACTACGGAAAGGATAGAAATAATATGTAAAATTACTTCCGCACCCTGTGTTGCTCCGCCGTATGTCATTACGCCGAGTGTTAGGGCATAGGTGATTATTCCGACAAGCGCACCTGCCGGTATCATAATAAGAAGCACAACCGCCGTACCCATAATTGTATAAAAATGTTTGGAACGCTTTTTTTCTGCGGAGGTTAGCTCGGTTGTTTTTATAAAGGTTTTTAATAAATTAAAAAAATTACTCATTTTCAGTCAGCTCCAAAAAGATTTGTTCAAGTGATTTGCCTGTGTTCTGACTACAAAGATTATCGAGAGTGCCGTCATAAAGCGATTTGCCCTTTTTAATTATGATAACCTTGTCGCAGAGTTTTTCGGCAACTTCAAGTATGTGGGTGGAGAAAAATACGCAGTTACCCGCATCTGCGTGTTCACGCATCATAGCTTTCAGTTCAAAAGCACTCTTAGGGTCAAGACCGATGAGCGGTTCGTCAAGAATCCATACATCGGGATTGTGCACAAGTGCGGCGGCAACCATAATTTTCTGACGCATACCGTGCGAGTAGCTTAGCATAGGTGCGTTTAAGCTGTCGGTAAGTCCGAATCTGTCGCAAACTTCGGTAAATCTCTTTTTGCGCACATCTGACGGAACTTTGTAGATGTCACCGATGAAATTGAGAAACTCAATTCCTTTGAGCCTTAAGAACATATCGGGACTGTCGGCAATGTAACCGATACTTTTCTTTGCCTCAAGCGGTTCTTTTTTTATGTCGTGACCGTTGATGCTTATTTCACCGCTGTCACTTGAGAGAATACCTGTAAGCATTTTGATTGTGGTGGTTTTGCCCGAACCGTTCGGTCCGATAAAACCTACAATTTCGCCTTTATTTACAGTAAAAGACAGATCGTCTACTGCTTTTAAAGTGTTGTTAAATACCTTTGTAACATTATTGAATTTTATCATAATATCAGTCCTTTGTATGAATGTATTTATATAAATATTATAAAATCAGATATAGTCGCTGTCAATTATTTTTACATTGTTTTTAAAATTTGTTCTGATGCGACATATTTTGAAAAGCTTTTTGTATATGCAAAGTTTGACAACAACAATAACCCCTCCGACAACGCATATTAACAGTGTTGCCGGAGGGGTTATGCTTTTAAGCCTGTAATTGATTTAAAATTTTATTTCTTATTCTTTTTTAGTTTACCGATTACATAAATCAGTACAAAGCCGAGCAGGAAAGCACCTACTACACATTTAAACACAATGCCGAGCACACCGTCAAACATTGCAATTCCCGAAAAACTGTTCATAGCGTACCATACAGTCATAAAGCTGAAAAAACCCCCGATGATGTAGCACAAAGAACCGAGCTTTTTTGCCGATACGAACATATACAGAGCGATTATTGCCCATAATATAAAGTAAAAGGATTTTATGGTTTCCATTTGTTGATCTCCTATAAATCTAATGTATTAATGATTTAAAGTTTAAGGTCGGGAATATACTGCTTTATAATTGAAATTAATCCGACCTTTGGAGTATCTTCGTCGGGTAACTGCGGAAAGTCATATGCCGCATAGTCATTGCCCTCGATAATCGCAGGTCCGTTCTCCGAAATGCATACATCCCAACCGCAATACTTAAATTCGGGTTCTTCCAGTGCCGCATTTTTAACAAGCTCCTTGACCTCTTCGCAGTAAGGAATTTTAAAACCTTTAAATTTTATTCCCGAATACGGGTGTTCGTATGCAATTTCCATATCGGAAGTATGTCCCGGCCCTGTTACCGTACCTGTATCGAGGTCAAAGTGACAGGCAAAACCGCCGTTTTCAAGATTATCTACAAATTTACCGTTATTTCCTGTTTTAAACACCGCATACAAAATATTCGGCTTGCCGTCTACCACAAGTGTGGCAATTCTTAAGCAGTTAATTGAGTGAGGATAAATTTTTGAAACATCGGGGTGTTGTTTTATTGCCTCTTCAAGTACACCGAATTTGTTTTCTTTGTCAAAAACATAATTATAAAATTCTTCGTCACTCTTAAAGTCTGCTTTAACAAGTCTTTCAATGCCTTTGCCGCATTCACCGAAAGCAGGCTTTGCAATGAAAACATCCCAAGGCTTAATAAATTCGCTGAATTGCTCCAAAGTAATCTTTTCCTCAATTACAAGTACCCGTCTGCCAAGATATTTTGCAAATCTGGTATCAAATAATCTTTTATCGTTAAATATTTCGGCACTTGTAAGATCGTTCTGCATTAACATAAAACGCTTGTTTTTAAAGCGTGTCATATACGTTTTGCGTTGGTCTGCAGTCATATTGTAGTATTCAAACAGAACATAGTCATTATATCCCGCTCTGTATTTTAAAAAGCAACCTACCATATCAAAGAAAATGCCGGCTTTGTTTTTGCCGGATTTTGTGTGAACGGTATTTATTGCGCCGGAAAGTTTGCTGAATGTTGCGCCGGAGCAAACTCTGAAAAAGTAACCGATTCTCATAATAACCTCTTTTGTATCTTAGTTGTATCAAAATTACGGCTAATTTAAGCCATTTTGTGTAGTTAAGGGTGTATTTGTCAATATAACTTCCATTATAGTATATTTTGCGCTGAAATGTCAATAATGGTGACGGATTTGTGAAAAGTTTTTGAAAAGTAAAATTTTTCTGATAAAACTCTTGACTTTTGCTGACTTTAAGATTATAGTATAAGCATAAGAGTTAGCACTCACACATAGAGAGTGCTAAGACAACAAAAAACGCAGGCAGAGAGGTGATACCTATGGAGCTTGCGGAAAGAAAGCAAAAAATTCTTTCGGCTGTTGTTGAAAACTTTATAAAGACAGGTGAGCCTGTAGGTTCAAAAACTCTGATAGACGAAACGGATTTAAAAGTTTCATCGGCTACGGTAAGAAATGATATGGCAGACCTCACACAAAAGGGTTATCTTGTTCAGCCGCATACATCGGCAGGCAGAATACCTACTCAGCAGGGCTACAGATACTATGTTGACAATCTTATGAAGATTGTGGCGGTGTCACAGCGGGGCAGAGAACTTGTGGAGGATAAACTTTACAGAAATGCCGAATCACCCGAAAATATTTTAAAATCGGCGGCAGATCTTCTTTCGGAGCTGACAGGACTTACCGCAGTTGCCACAGCACCGAATTCCGCAGAAAGCAGGATTCACAAAATCAGCTTTGTGCAGACGGGTTCGCACACGGCAATGACTGTTGTAATTGCCTCAAACGGCATTATAAAAAATCAGCTTTTCAGATGCGAATTTATAATCACTCCCGAAATCCTTGAAGTGTTTGACAAAGCGCTTAACGAATTGTTTGACGGAGTAAGGCTTTCTTCGATAAATCGTCCGTTTATACAGACGGCAGCGGCAAGATTTGGCGAGTTATCGCTCTTTATGCCAAGTGTGCTTACGGCGATAAAAGATGCGGCAGACAAGGCAAACGAAGTCGGAATCTTTTTGAGCGGTCAGACAAAGCCGTTGTTTATGCAGAATGTAAATTTTCTTGCGGCAAGAAATGTAATTGAACTTCTTTCAAGAAAAGGAGATCTTGCAGGTGTTCTTACAAGCCTGCCGATAGGTACTTCGGTAAGTATAGGTACAGAAAACAGCCGTATAGAACTTGCGTACAGCTCGGTAATTTCTTCAAGCTACAGCGTAAAAGATACACCGTCCGGTACGCTTGCCGTAATAGCTCCGATACGAACGGATTACGGCAGAGTGATTTCAATTATAGAATGTATAAGCGAATGTGTAAGTAAAATAATAAGCGAGCTTATAGAGCATTAATATAGAAAGGAAAGGTAATATGTCAAAGAAAAAAGAAGTGACAAAAGACGAAGCTGTTGTAAACGAGAATACATCCGAACAGACAGCTGAAGCGGTTACGGAAGAGATTGATGAAACCGCCAAAAAAATAGCTGAACTTGAGGAGGAGCTCAACTCACAGAAAGACAAATATCTTCGCCTTTGTGCCGAGTATGACAACTACCGCAAGCGTACAGCAAACGAAAAGCTTTCTATTTATGATGACGCAACAGCAAAGGCGGTTACAGAGCTTTTGCCTGTAGCAGACAGTATTCAGATGGCTATTACAAATTTAAAAGATTGTGACCCCGAAATTTTAAAGGGCATTGAGCTTATTTCAAATCAGCTTGCAAAGTCGCTTGAAAAGCTCAAGGTTGAGCCTTTCGGTGCGCAGGGTGAGGAGTTTAATCCGGAAATTCACAACGCAATCTCAAAGATTGACGATGAGAATTTTGAAAAGAACTGTATTTCACAGGTGTTCCAGACAGGTTACAAAATCGGCGATAAAATTATTCGTCATGCAATGGTTCAGGTTGCAAATTGCGACTAAGACCTTTATATAAATAAATCAGTATAAAAGTAAAACAAATATATTCAGGAGGAATTCATTATGGCAAAGACAATAGGTATAGATTTAGGTACAACAAACTCATGTGTAGCAGTTATCGAAGGCGGCGAGCCTGTAGTTATTCCTAACGCCGAGGGCGCAAGAACAACTCCTTCCGTTGTTGCTTTCTCAAAAGACGGCGAGCGTATGGTAGGTCAGGTCGCAAAGCGCCAGGCTATCACAAACCCTGACAAGACAGTTTCTTCTATTAAGAGAGAAATGGGTACATCATATAAAGTATCAATTGACGGCAAGCAGTACACACCGCAGGAAATTTCAGCTATGATTCTTTCAAAGTTAAAGGCAGACGCTGAAGCATACCTCGGCGAAAAGGTAACACAGGCAGTTATTACAGTTCCTGCTTACTTTACAGACGCACAGCGTCAGGCTACTAAGGATGCAGGTAAGATTGCAGGTCTTGATGTAAAGAGAATTATCAACGAGCCTACAGCAGCTGCTCTTTCATACGGTATAGATAAAGAAAAAGACCAGAAGGTTATGGTATATGACCTCGGCGGCGGTACATTCGATGTATCTATCATTGAGATGGGCGACGGTGTTCAGGAAGTTAAGGCTACCGCAGGTAACAACCACCTGGGCGGCGATGACTTCGACCAGAGAATAATCAACTGGATGATCGAGTCCTTCAAGGCTTCCGACGGAATCGACCTTACCAAGGATAAGATGGCTATGCAGAGACTCAAGGAAGCAGCAGAAAAGTCCAAGATTGAGCTTTCCTCCACTCCTTCCTCTATGATAAACCTCCCCTACATCACAGCCGATGCAACAGGTCCTAAGCACCTTGAGCTTACTCTTACAAAGGCTAAGTTCGATGAGCTTACCCACGACCTCGTTGAATCCACAATGGGCCCCGTAAAGCAGGCTCTTTCCGATGCAGGCCTCAAGCCCGCTGATATACACAAGGTACTCATGGTCGGCGGTTCTTCAAGAATCCCCGCTGTTCAGGAAGCTATCAAGAACTTCATGGGCAAGGATCCCTTCAAGGGCATCAACCCCGATGAGTGCGTTGCTGTCGGTGCAGCTCTCCAGGGCGGTGTATTCACAGGCGATGTAACAGGCATGGTTCTCCGTGATGTAACTCCCCTTTCTCTCGGTATCGAGACTATGGGCGGCGTTTGCACAAAGATGATCGAGAGAAACAAGGCTATTCCTATAAAGCACACAATGGTATTCTCCACTGCGGCTGATAACCAGACTGCCGTTGATATCAACGTCCTCCAGGGCGAGCGTGAATTCGCTAAGGATAACAAGCAGCTCGGTATGTTCCGTCTGGACGGCATCGCTCCCGCACCCAGAGGAATCCCCCAGATCGAAGTAACATTCGATATCGACTCCAACGGTATCGTTCATGTATCCGCTAAGGATCTTGGCACCGGCAAGGAGCAGAACATCACGATCCAGTCCTCCACCAATATGTCCAAGGAAGATATCGACAAGGCAGTTGAAGAGGCTGAGAGATACGCTGAGGAAGATAAGAAGCGTAAGGAAGAGGTAGATATCAAGAACCAGGCTGAAAGCCTCGTATTCCAGAGCGAAAAGGCTCTTGCAGATTTCGGCGACAAGGTAAGCGAGTCCGATAAGGCTCCTATCCAGGCTAAGATCGACGAGCTGAAGAAGGCTATGGAGG
>ERZ779645.1472-NODE-1472-length-10580-cov-2.329976_pt1 | contig 10580 bp, 8 predicted proteins | sample MGYA00511103_ERZ779645 | MGnify/ENA primary metagenome ERZ779645 (study PRJEB29588, sample SAMEA2158521) | human gut metagenome | biome: human gut; feature: human-associated habitat; material: faeces | place: Denmark | collected 2008/2010 ...
TTTGGTTAAAATAAACAAAATCAAATGTTTTTCAAACACGCTCTAGGAGGAAGGAAAATGAAGTTAAAAAAAGTACTCGCATTGACACTTGCAGGGATCATGACCGTAGGTCTGGCAGCATGTGGAGGAACCAAAGAATCTAGTGAAAAAACAGAAGCAGGAAAAGAAAAACAGAAACTTGTTATCTGGTCATGGGGAGCAGATGAGGAGAAGAAATCAAGGGAAGCAGCTGTTGAAGCATTTCAGAAAGCACATCCTGAGATCGAAGTGGAACATTCTGTCATTCCTACAGCCGATCATGTATGGGATCAGAAGATGACTGCAGCCCTGTCAGCAGGAACAGGTCCGGATGTCATCCAGATGTCACCGGATTATTACGGATTATACACCGATTATTATGAAGATTTAAATCCATATGTGGAAAAAGAAGGGGTGGATTTAGATTCTGTAGTTACAGAGGGCATGATGGATCCTTATTACCGCCCGGATGGAAAACTGGAAGGTATGCCTCTGCTCCAGAACTGTTTTGTACTGGCATATAACAAAGACATGTTCGATGAGTTTGGCGTAGAGTATCCGACAGCAGAATGGACATGGGATGATGTGGCGGAAGCAGCGAAGAAATTTGCCGGAGGCGAAGGCGCAGATGCTACATTCGGTATTGTTAACCACTGGATAGATCCGCCGCTGTCTATCATCTGTAAAGGCGGAAATGCATACTCAGATGATTTATCAACATGTGAGATCGATTCACAGGAAGTCAGAGATGGTCTGGATTTATTCGGAGATATGATCCAGAGCGGTGCAATGCCTGATGATACAGCAGCCAAGAGTCTTCCGAAAGAACAGCTTTTTGTATCCGGCCATGCGGCAATGTATACATTAGGCGGATTTGAGACAAAGCTGATTGCAGAAGAGATCGGTGAAAACTTTAACTGGGATGTTGTATCCATGCCGAAAGTTCCGGACGGTGGAAAAAACAATCTTTTATACGCAACAGGATATGCCATGCTGAAGGATTCTGAAAATAAAGATGCTGCATGGACATTCTTGAAAGAGGCATCTTATGAAAATGAAGACATGGCAAAGGAAACATGCCGTGCAGGAATGACAGCTTGTAAGAGCGTTGCAGAGGGTTACTATAAAGAACTGACATATGGTCCGATTGATAACAGCGCATACCTAGAAGGGCTTTCTGATGCAAAACTGAATATCTGGGGCGGTGCATATGCAGCACCTGGAGATGTATGGACCCAGATCTGGCAGGCAGTAACCATTGATGGTAAGAGTGCTGATGAGGCGATCAATGAATACTATCCGGCACTGGAAAAAGCATTTAATGAAGCAAATGGAAACTAAATGTTAAATCACAAGAAGGTGTTGCGAACGATATGCAGCACCTTCTTGTTCATTCAGCTACTGGCAGATTCTATTTACGGAGGCGAAGAAGAGTGAAAAAACAAAAAAAAAAAAAAGTATATCCAGACATGAAACGGCGGGAGGCCAGAAATTTTTACTTATATACAGCACCATGGCTGATTGGATTTTTTGTGCTGACATTATACCCGATTGTATATTCTTTTTATCTGATGTTTACAGATATGAATTTAACCGGGGTAGGGAAGTTTATTGGATTAGAGAACCTGAAGTATGCATTTACGGATGATCCACTGTTTATAAAAGCATTTATAAATACCCTGAAATACGTGGTGATGTTTGTACCAAGTAGTATTATACTTGCTTTTTTTGTGGCACTGCTGCTTAGCAAGAAAGTAAAAGGACTGGGATTTTTCCGGACAGCATTTTACATTCCATACATCACCTCTGGTGTGGCAGTAACAATCTTGTGGGGATGGATATATCAGAAGGATTATGGAATTATCAACTACGTGTTATCACTGTTTGGAATAAAAGGTGTGAACTGGCTGGGAGATAAAAATATTGCAATGATATCAATCGTGATCCTGTCCCTGTGGACGATAGGAAATAATATCATCATCATGCTGGCGGGAATTCAGGATATTCCACAGTCTTATTATGAAAGTGCACAGATCGACGGCGCAGGTGCGATACGCCAGATCTTTTCCATTACCCTGCCGTTATGTACCCCGACGATCTATTTCAATCTGATCGTAACGATCATTGCAGCTTTCCAGGTATTCCAGCAGCCATTGATTTTGACTAATGGAGGACCGCTTAACAGTACTTATACAGCAGCGATACATATGTATAACAACGGATTCCTTTATGGAAAAATGGGATATGCATCCATGATGGCATGGAGCTTATTTGTTGTAATTATGGTGATTACACTGGTAGTGATTTCAACATCCAAGTACTGGGTGTTCTATGATGATTGATGAAAGGAAGAAATATATGCGAACAAGATCACAAAAACAAGCAAAACTTATAGGAAGAATTATCACATACACGATTCTGATTGCGGCAGCTATTGTTTGTTTGTTTCCTTTTATATGGATGATATCCACTTCTTTTAAAGAAACATCCGATATCTATAAAATGCCGCCGTCATTGCTGCCAGCGAATCCGACGCTGGAGAATTTCATCGAGGGATGGAAGGGTGCAGATTTTGGTATGTTCTTCCAGAACTCAGCAGTCGTAACATTTTTGGCTACGATAGGGACTGTATTTTCTTCCTCAGTAGTAGCGTATGGTTTTGCGAGATTTAAATCCAGATTATCACCGGTCTTATTCATGATTCTTCTTGGAACCATGATGTTGCCTTCCCAGGTGACTCTGATTCCACAGTATCTGCTGTATTATAAACTGGGAATGGTTGATACATTCTGGCCGTTGATTATTCCAAGTTGGCTGGGAGGGGGAGCTTTTAACATTTTCCTTTTTATTCAGTTCTTTAGAACGCTTCCGAAGGAATTGGATGAAGCGGCTAAGATTGATGGGGCGAATTCCTGGCAGGTATTTACGAAGATATTGCTGCCAGCGGTAAAACCGGTCATGCTGGCTGTACTGGTAATGGCACTGGTATATAACTGGAATGATTTCTTTAATCCATTGATCTATCTGAATTCATCTGAGAAATTCACGATAGCAGTGGGTCTGCAGTTCTTTAAGGGATCACAGGGAAATGTACAGATTGGACAGATGATGGCAATGGCACTGGTATCTTTGACACCGGTACTGTTTGTATTTGCAACCTGTCAGAAATACTTTATACAGGGTATTAAAATGTCAGGCTTGAAAGGATGATGTTACAGAAATGCCAATGAAAAAGACTATAGAGATTAAAAAAGATGAAAAGGGTTTTGGAACACTTTATGTAAATGATGAACCTTTTTTAATTCTTGGAGGTGAGCTTCATAACTCGAGTTCCAGTAATCTACAGTATATGGAAAAGCAAGTATGGCCCAGATTAAAAGAACTAAATCTAAACACAGTTCTTCTTCCTGTAGCATGGGAAAATATAGAAAAAGAAGAGGGAGTTTATGATTTTTCTTTGTTAGAAGAACTGATTTTCCAGGCGAGACGAGAAAAAATGAAGTTGATACTACTGTGGTTTGGCCTTTGGAAAAATGGAGAAAGTACTTATGTTCCAGGTTGGGTAAAAAGAGATAGCGGGAGATTTTTCAGAGCAAGATATAAAGGGGGAGAATTGTCTCAGACGATATCACCTCTTTGTAAAAATGCAGTAAAAGCGGATGCAAGAGCATTTACGGTTTTTATGAAAAAATTGAAAGATATTGATGCAGAATCACAGACAGTTCTCATGGTACAAGTGGAAAATGAAATTGGTTTTTTGAAATCAGATAGAGATTATTCAAAAGAAGCAGAGAAGCAATTTAGGAGTAATATCCCAGAAGAACTGGAAAAAATATATGGTATATCAGGGACATGGAGTGAAGTGTTTCAGTCGGATGCAGCAGAGATGTTTATGGCATGGAATTATGCACAGGCAGTAGAATACATAGCAGCAGCAGGAAAAAGGGCATATGAACTTCCGATGTATGTGAATGCCTGGCTGAATCAGTTTCCGGATAGACCTGGAAATTACCCATCAGGAGGACCTATAGCGAGAAATAAAAAAATATGGAGAAATATTGCAAAAAGCATAGATGTTTTTGCTCCGGATATATACCTTTCTGATTTTGAAGGGGTATGTAAAGAATATGCAACGGAAGGGAATCCATTGTTTATACCTGAGGCAAGGCGAGATCCGGTAACAGCTAGCAATGCTTTTTATGCTTTTGGGAAATATGGGGCAATTGGTTTTTCGCCTTTTGGGATAGAAGGACTTATGGAAGATACACGCCAAAAACAGGATAAAGAGCTTCTTGAACAACTTCAAATAGATGTACTGGCCTTCACAAGCATAGAAACAGGAAAATACCTCAAAGAAACATATAAAATTTTGAAAAATATGCAAAAATTATATTTTCGATTTAAAGGAACAGAAAATATACATGCATTTATGTGTAGAAATGAGCATGAAAGAGGTACGATTGTTTCTTTGTCTGGCTGCGATTTGGAACTGACTTACAGACCAAAAGGAAATGAAAGGCCAGGGTGTGCAGGGATGATTATAGAAGAAAATGAAAGTGAATTTTGGGCTGTAGGATATAATACTGACATTAGACTTTTGCCGAAAAAAAGTAGTCATGACTGTATTACCATTATATGTCTCGAGGAAGGTTTTTTTGATAATGGAAAATGGAGTTCTGGACGTGTGCTGAACGGGGATGAAAGAAGTATGTCTGGATTTGGACAATATGCAGAAGTACGCCATTATATTTATTGTAAAGAAACTACAGATGAGAAGGAGGGTTAGTAGTGGAAATCGGAGAATTAAAAAAACTATTTGACGATATGACAATAGAAGAAAAAGCTGGTCAATTGTTTCAGACGGTTGGTGCTATGTATGATGATGAGGCCGTAATATCAGGTCCTATGCAGGAAATGGGAATTACAGAGAAAGATATTCAGCTTGCTGGAACTGTGTTAGGTACTATGGGGGCGGAAAAGATAAAGAGGATTCAAAAAAAAATATATGGAAGCTCATCCACACCATATTCCACTTGTATTTATGTTGGATATTATTAATGGGTATAAAACAGTATATCCAATTCCATTAGCTCAGGGAGCAACTTTTCAGCCGGATCTTGTGAAAGAATGTGCGGCTATGGCGGCAAAAGAGGGCGCTGCAGATGGACTTCATATAACATTTTCACCTATGGTAGACTTGGTAAGGGATGCTAGATGGGGCAGGGTAATGGAATCCACTGGAGAAGATGTATATTTGAACGGATTATATGCAAGGGCAATGGTGGAAGGATATCAAGGTGCAGACATCAGTGGCGGGGAGAAACTGGGGGCTTGCGTAAAGCATTTTGCTGGGTATGGCGGTGCAGAAGCAGGAAGAGACTATAATACAGTGGAAGTATCAGAAAGGACTTTTCGTGATTTTTATCTTCCAGCATATAAAGAGGCTGTGGAGGCGGGAAGTGCGTTAGTGATGACGTCTTTTAATACGATTAATGGAATTCCTGCAAGTGTAAATAAGTGGCTTATGAGGGATATCCTCAGAGAAGAGATGGGGTTTGATGGTGTATTGATTTCTGATTTTGGTGCCATTGGGGAGTGTGTAAACCATGGGGCAGCAGAAGACAGGGCAGATGCAACAAAAAAGGCTCTTGAGGCAGGAGTAGACATTGATATGATGTCAGGTACTTATCCGGAAAATATACCTGCACTTTTAAAAGACAAAAGTATTAGTGTGGAACTAATTGAAGAATGTGCGTGGCGTATTATGAAGTTGAAAAATGACCTTGGGCTTTTTGAAAATCCATATAAGGGTGCTGATGAAATTAAGGCTAAAGCTTGCATACTTAGTGAAGCACACAGAGAATTGGCTCAAAAAACAGCAGAAAATTCTTTTGTTCTATTAAAGAATAAAGATAATATTCTGCCATTGGATAAAAAGAAGAAAATTGCAATGATTGGACCGTATATAGACAGAAGATATATGTTGGGAGGATGGTCTTTTACAGGAAATCCGGAGGATGTAATAACAATAAAAAATGCGGCGGAAGAGAAACTTGCAGATTATGAAATTGTTTATGCTCAGGGATGCCCAATTCTTTCCGAAGATGTAAAATTAGAAGGGTTTGCAAATTATACAGAAGAAAAATTCTCACAGGAAGATTGTGAAAAAATGAAGGAAGAAGCACTGCGGGCGGCTAAAGAAGCAGATGTGGTTGTATTGGCTATAGGAGAACATTTTCTGCAGTCGGGCGAAGCTACCAGTAAAGGAATTATAGAAATTCCTAAGATTCAGCAGGAATTATTTGAGGCACTTTCGGAGGTGAATTCTGAAATTGCCGTAGTATTATTTAATGGAAGACCATTAGATATTCGCATATTGGAAGAAAGAGCGAAGGCAATATTGGAAGTCTGGATGCCCGGAACTATGGGAGGAGCTGCTATTGTGGAAGGATTAAGAGGTGCAGTTTCTCCTGACGGGAAGCTGCCAATGAGCTTTCCATATTGCGTGTCACAGGTTCCTGTCCATTATGATGAGTTTCCTACCGGACGTAGACATCATCCTGGAAAAGATAAGGATCGCTATGTCTCGAAATATCTGGATATGCCGAATAAACCACTGTATTCTTTTGGATATGGCCTTACATATACCCAATTTGAAATATCAGATTTAGAGCTAAGTAAAACGGTTATGAAGCCGGGTGAATCTGTTACGGTATCTGTAAAAGTAAAAAATACCGGTGACAGAGAAGGTACAGAAACTTTGCAGCTTTATATTCATGACATTGCAGGAAGTGTAGTGCGCCCTGTAAAACAGCTGAAGGGTTTTGAAAGAGTAATATTAAATGCCGGAGAAGAAAAAGAAGTGTGCTTTACAGTGGACGAAAAAATGCTTCGCTTCCTAAGAGCGGACAATACATTTGGAAGTGAACCGGGAAAATTTGAGGTGTTTATCGGAAATAGCAGTGAAGTGGAAGAATGTAAAGTATTTGAATTATTGAAAGGTTAAAAAGAGGTGTATTATGCAATACAGAAATCCTATTATTTCCGGTTATAATCCGGATCCATCTATATGCAGAGTTGGAGAAGATTATTATATTGTGAACTCATCTTTTGAGTATTTTCCGGGAGTGCCGGTTTATCACAGCAAAAATTTAGTGAATTGGGAATTGGAAGGATATTGTCTGACGGATGAAGAACAGCTTCCGTTGGAAGAGAGCAGACCTTCAGGGGGAATTTTTGCACCAACGATTCGTTATCATGACGGAACATTTTTTATGATAACAACAAATGTTACATCAAAGGGAAACTTCATCGTACATACAAAAGATATGAAGTCAGGATGGTCAAAACCGGCATGGGTAGATCAGGGAGGAATAGATCCGTCGTTATTGTTTGATGGTGATAAAGTATATTTTGTATCTACAACTTCAGATGAACAGGGGGCTGGTATATTTTTATGTGAGGTAAATCCTTTTACAGGAGAAAAATTGACGGAGAGTGTGTGTATTAACCGTGGATGCGGTGGAAGATATCCAGAAGGACCGCATTTATATAAATGGTTTGGAAAATATTACCTTATGTTGGCGGAAGGCGGCACGGAATATGGACATATGGAGACAATGCAAAGAGCAGATAGTCCTTATGGTCCTTATGAACCATGTCCACATAATCCGATTTTATCTCACAAGGAAGACATGCGAGAGGAGATTTATTGTACAGGCCATGCAGACATAATGGAAGATCACAATGGAAATTGGTGGTTGGTGTGTCTGGCAGTGAGAACCTGTTCAGATGAAAATAGGAGGGTATTGCTTCATAATCTTGGAAGAGAAACATTTCTTACACCTGTCGTTTGGACAGAGGCTGGCTGGCCGGTTGTAGGAAATCATGGTTTGATTTCAACTGTTATGGATGGTCCGCTTCCGGGTGGAGAAGTGCAACCGGTAAATAGAAATTTCCATGATAATTTTTCGGATGGTAAATTTAAACTGCAATATAATTTTCTGAGAAATCCCGAAATGAAGAATTATAAATTGTATCCGGAAGAGAAGATGTTATGCCTGGAAGGTACAAAGGTAACTTTAAATGAAACTAAGAGCCCTACATGGATTGGAATTCGACAAAAGGGGTTTTATACTGAAACTGTAGTAAAAGTTTCAGCAGAAGATGTGCAAGGAATGAGAGCTGGATTGACAGCATTTTATAATGATTCTTATCATTATGAAATATATCTGACAAGGGAACAGGAAAAGTATAAAGTCTGTCTTGCAAAGCATATTCATGACATTTTTGTGGTTACAGCAAGTGCGGAAATTCCAAGAGGAGAAAATATTACGCTTAGGCTTGAAACAGATAAAACTTATTATACATTTTCATATAGTCTGGATGGAGAAAATTTCCAGATGCTAGGAACAGGATTAACGGTAGGACTCTGTACAGAGAGCACGAAAACCATGACGTTTACGGGAACATATATTGGTCTGTTTGCAGAGAATGGACGTGGTACCTTCCAGGAATTTAATGTGAAGGTATTGGATGAATAATTAAAAATAAAAACACAGCGTCGATTGTTAAGAAACAGTCGATGCTGTGTTTTAGTTTATAGAAGATTACTTGTTTAAGAGTCTTTCCATTTCCCTGGCAGATAAGTAAGTGTATTTCGTATCATCTCTTTCAGAAGAAGATCGCCTTCCTTCTCTGTAATTCTGCTATAGAGCGTCATGGATTTTGGTACGGTGACAGTATGGACAGTGATCAAAAGATTTTTATTCGGATGGATTGCGGCCGGAGGTCTGCTGGTAATTGTCAGTTGTGTGAAGTACAGAGAATTTATCATTACGGCATTTTTAAATAATACCTGGGCATGGATCAATGCACTGATGCCTGTGGTGATTATTCTGGTTGGGATAAGATATATGATCAGGGCAGTATTGAAATAAAGGGGGGATGCCATTTATAAAAAAACAATAAATTCGCCCACTTAGGACTAGCCGCCGCGGCTGTAGATTGATACAATAAAAGAAATAGGAAATATCGATTTTTTACATGGGAGGAACACGGCGGCATGGCGGGATATGTGAGTCTTCAGGATGTAACCAAGACCTATCAAATGGGTGAGGTTACGATCAAGGCTGCGGATGGGATCAGCTTTGATGTGGAAAAGGGTGAGTTTGTGATTGTGGTCGGACCGAGCGGTGCGGGGAAGACGACGGTGTTGAATATCCTCGGTGGAATGGATACGGCGACTTCGGGGAAGGTGCTGGTGGACGGAGCGGAGATCAGCAAGTACCGCGGCAAGAATCTGATCCAGTACCGGCGGGAGGATATTGGGTTTGTTTTTCAGTTTTATAATCTGATGCAGAACCTGACGGCGCTCGAGAATGTGGAGCTGGCGATGCAGATCTGTAAGCATCCGCTGGATGCGTCGGAGGTACTTGCGGAGGTTGGACTGGAAGAACGGATGAATAACTTCCCGGCGCAGCTTTCGGGCGGGGAGCAGCAGCGTGTGGCGATTGCGCGTGCGCTGGCGAAAAATCCGAAACTGCTGCTCTGCGATGAGCCGACCGGCGCGCTCGATTATGTGACGGGAAAAGCGATCTTAAAGCTGCTGCAGGATACCTGCCGGGAGAAGGGGATGACGGTCATTGTCATCACCCACAACTCGGCGCTGACACCGATGGCGGACCGCGTGATTAAAATTCGAAACGGAAAAGTGGCGGGCATGAAAACAAATGAGAACCCGACGCCGGTGGAAGAGATAGAATGGTAGGTGGACGATGAGAGCATTTCGAAAAGACTTTATCCGGGAAATCACAAAGAACAAGGGGCGGTTTCTGTCAGTCTTTTTCATCGTGCTTCTTGGCGCGGCGTTTTTCTCGGGCATCCGGTCGGCGGAAGGAGATATGAAAGTCTCAGCGGACCGGTATTATGATGAAGTAAATTATATGGATTTGAAAGTCCTTGGAACGCTGGGGCTGACAGACGATGATCTGGCGGATATCGCGAAGACAGACGGCGTGAAAGCGGTCTACGGTGGAAAGACGGTGGAAGTGCTGCATGACATCGGTGAGAGCGAGCAGGTTGTGAAACTGATCGCGCTGACGGACAGTGTGAATGAACCGCGCGTGGTCAAGGGACGGATGCCAGAGAAAGAGGATGAAATTCTTGTTGATACGCAGTTTCTGAAAAGTTCCGGCTGTGAGATCGGGGATCAGGTAACGTTCACTTCCGGAACGGAGGATCCGCTCTCAGATTCGCTGACCGGGGACACGTTTACGATTGTTGGTTCGGCGACGCTCCCTTATTATATGGATCTGAACCGCGGAACGGGCTCGATTGGAAACGGAAGCATCAACAGTTTTGCACTGCTGCTTCCGGAAGCATTTACCTCGGATCTCTATACAGAGATTTACGTTCAGGCGGACGGCGCGCAGGAAGAGGCGAGCTACAGCGATGCGTATGATGAGACGGTGAAGGCTGTACAGACAAAGATCGAAGCACTCGAGGACGCGGCGTGCGATCGGCGGTATACGGCAGTCAAAACTGAAGGCCAGGAGAAGATC
>ERZ779645.1479-NODE-1479-length-10552-cov-3.043155_pt1 | contig 10552 bp, 7 predicted proteins | sample MGYA00511103_ERZ779645 | MGnify/ENA primary metagenome ERZ779645 (study PRJEB29588, sample SAMEA2158521) | human gut metagenome | biome: human gut; feature: human-associated habitat; material: faeces | place: Denmark | collected 2008/2010 ...
AGCAGCTGCCGCACCTCGCTCGCCGTATCGGCACTTAGAATTATGCGGTATTGCCCTTGATTTTGTTTGTAGGGGCAGATGCTTGTCATCAGCCCGCAGCAACCTTGCGGAATTGGCAGGTATAGTTTGGTGAGCGGCAACAGCCCGATGCGAGCATCGGATCCTACAAATCATTCAAATCATTTGCAGTGCTTGCCACAGTCGATAAAGAGGTTTCTCCACGGCGGGATGAGGGCATCCCGCCCTACAGATTGCTTGCATTGCCTGCTGCCTATTATAAAAAGCTCTGTAGGGAACGGCTTATTCCGGTTCAAGAGCCGAATCAGCGGTCTGGTTGGCCTCTGAAGTTCGACTGCGGGCGCAGTGACCTACCGTACATTTTCCGAATAACGCTGCCGGCCCAAAATCTCTCTCCATTTTATCCCATTCGCCCTGAAAAATATGTTGACAAACCGCGTTTCATCTGGTATATTATACAAGCAAACTTTTGCGGTCATGGCCCGTTGGTCAAGCGGTTAAGACAGCGGCCTCTCACGCCGTTAACGTGGGTTCGATTCCCGCACGGGTCACCAGGAAAAGCACCTTAACGTAAGCTAAGGTGCTTTTTTGTATATCTAAAACCACTCGCTAGGCGAGTGGTTCGATAAAGATTATATCGATGAGTAATGAAACTCAAACGAAGAATTTTGGAATAGTACCAGTGGGGCAATTCCAGACTGGGTTATTGGCGTATCGCCGGTAGTCCTGTATGAAAAGGTTCCATTGCAAACGAAAGACTCGCAGAAGCAGGATATTTTAGTATCCTCAGGCGCTACTACGAGTCCTTGCACTTATGCGGCTGAACCGCCGTGTACCGGTCGGTACGCACGGTGGTGTGAGAGGTCGGCGCTTTCGTTAAGAGAGCCTCCTACGCGATTCTTTTAGGTAAAAAAGCAAACAAACAGAACACTTCATTCAAATGCATATAGCGGCTATTTATTTCATACAGAGACAAATAGCGGCACAGAACAGATATAATAAAAGAAGCTATAAAAAGCAGGTATTCACGTGGAGGACGATATCGTTTCTACATGAACACCTGCTTTTTTATTTATTATTTACTGGTGGAATAAATAGTGGTAGCCAAGTATTCATCACTGACCCAACCATAAATCCCATTGTAATATACAACAACCCAGTCAGGCACATTGCTGCTATAGCCGCATTCCCATACGATGATACCGTAGGGGATATTATCCATTTTTTCATAATTTGTACCGGGACCTTTACGCATAACCAGCCCATGATCAGCAGTGGTGTAGGTACAAAGGCTATCAATTCGGCTAAGCGTTACATCTGGTGCAATGCATCCATCCGGCAGAATAACGTTGGCATTGTTTTCGGTATAATCCTGTACTTGCAGCAAGCCCCAAAGGCCATTCTGTTTTGCCCATACGCAGCCATCGCGCGCGGGGGCTAAATCTTCATATTGCCCAGCGGAAATTATCTCATTGCCGTAAACATCCAGAACTAGCTTTTGTCCGGATTGGGTTTTCACAACTACCATGCCGGATAAGTCTGCGTAAGGATATTCAACAGTTTCGTTCATGATGGACAAACTCATCTGCGGCTGATAAATGCAGGGGATTACTAAAGCACCGCTTTGGTCGCAATATCCCCAGTTACCGGCTGCATCCTTTACCGCGATTAAAGATTCACCGGCCATGCAGGCATCCTGGTAGTCGAAATCGGTTAAAATTGTACCGTTTTTATCCGCAACGGCAAAAGGTGCAGAATTGTCAACAAGATAACCGGCATATTCATCATCCCAAATGCCTTGCTGGATGCCAACCAAATCAGGAGCATACACCTGTTCGATGGGCGTGCCACTAAATGTATAGACACCAATAGCAGAACGGTAAATCTGGCTGTCACCTAAAATCCACTGGATGCCATACCCGCCGTGCCCGCCCAGCATGGTTGTAAAAGGCATTTGTTGGGCAACCAGCTCCTGGTTAATCTGTTCTTCCAGGGCATTCAGCTTCTGGTAATCGTATGTATCATCTACCCCAATGGAGAGCTCCTGCTCACCATACAGGTACGGGATGCTTTCTGACAAATCTTCCAGAAAAGCATTACAGTTGGCAGCATTAAACAGGCTCCAGCGTTCGCCCTTGCGCACAGCGTACAGATTTCGGGCAGCGGCGTAACCGGCAGTGTGGGTTTCGCGGGAGAAGAGAGGAATCATCTCGTCAAAATCATATTGCGGCGGTAACTTCCAGTTGGCATTGCTAGTGGATGGTATAGCTGTGGCAACAGCTTCACTGGTCGGGGAAAGAGCAGCGGAGGAAGCAGGTTTGTTTTCTGGCGCTGCAGCACAAGCGGTAAGCATTATTGCGGTGATAACACTGGCGAAAAATGAGAATAACTTCCTTTTCATGGCTTTTCACTCCTTGCGTAAATGATTTTTCGGTAAGATGAAGAAGTAATATAAGAAAGTGAATTCATAAACCCTATAATATCTTATTTTATCAAAAATATCTGCTAATGGGAATAGCTAACAATTCTACATGGATAAATTTGGATAGTATGACAAAGATTGCAGAACTGGAGTGAAAGTCCGAATTATGGGATGAGTGATCTGCTATAATAGAGAAAAGCAAAACGGAAGGGAGTTTGATTATGCACCAGGAGAAAAAGATGCTGGCTCATATCAGTGAAGACGGAACCCGCGTCCAAACGGTAGCGGACCATTTGCAGGGAACAGCAGTCCTATGTGGGCAATTTGCAGCAGCCTTTGATGCCCAGCAACAGGGAACTTGGCTTGGATTACTGCATGATATTGGTAAATATAGTACAAAGTTTCAAAAGCGCCTGCAAGGCGGAGAAAAAGTGGATCACTCAACGGCTGGTGCACAGGTGGCTGCCCGATATGGTCAAATCCCACTGGCTTTTGCTATTGCGGGACACCATAGCGGCCTGCCGGATGGAGGAGGCCGAAGCGATACCGCGCAGGATGCGACAATGTTTGGGCGATTGAAAAAGAGCGTTGAACCCTATACCCAATGGACGAAAGAGATTAAACTGCCGTCCATACCGCCCCAGCCGGAAATGATGAAGGAAAATCGTTTTACACAGGCATTTTATACCCGGATGTTGTATTCCTGCCTGGTCGATGCGGACTATCTGGATACGGAAAACTTTATGAGCAGCCCTAAACCGCGCGGACAAGGCCAGACAATGGATGAACTGCTGAAAAGGTTGAACCAATATACCGCAAAATGGAGCCATCCCCAGGGAACCTTGAATCAGCGCCGCAGTTCAATTTTGAGTGCCTGTACAACGGCAGGGCAAAAAGGGCGACCCGGCCTTTATTCCCTGACCGTTCCTACAGGCGGGGGAAAAACGGTAGCGTCATTGGCATTTGCGCTTTCGCTAGCTGTAAAGAACCATATGGACCGGGTTATTTATGTGATCCCTTATACATCCATTATTGACCAGACCGCGGATGTGTTTTCGGAAATATTAGGAGCAGAAAATGTTTTGGAACACCATTCAGGGGTGGACTACTCTGCCAAGGAAGATGATGAGCCAGCAGCCTACCGAAAAGCATTGGCGGCGGAAAACTGGGATGCTCCGGTGGTGGTTACCACATCCGTGCAATTCTTTGAATCACTTTACGGCAACCATGCGTCACAATGCCGTAAATTACATAACATTGCAAATAGTGTGGTCATTTTTGACGAAGCACAAAACCTGCCGGTTCCTTATTTGCGCCCCTGCGTTGCGGCAATCGCGCAGCTGGTACAGCATTACCGCGCAGCAGCGGTGCTTTGCACGGCCACACAACCAGCTTTGCAGCCCTTGTTTGATGAACTGGCGCCTGGGCTGCAGATGACGGAACTTTGCCCACATCCCAAAGAGCAATATCAGGCGTTCCGGCGTACAACGCTAAAAATGCGCGGAGAGTTGGAACAAAGCCAGCTTGGCGCAGAACTGGCAGCGCAGGAACAAGTGCTATGTATTGTAAACCGGAGAAAAACAGCACAGGAATTATACAATAACCTGCCCAAAGAGGGCAGCTACTGCCTGACAACATTGCTATACCCAGCCCATCGCAAACAGTTATTGCAGGAAATCCGGGAACGCTTAAAAGATGGGCTGCCCTGCCGTGTGATATCAACTTCTTTGATCGAAGCGGGTGTTGATGTGGATTTCCCGGCTGTGTACCGCGAGGAAGCAGGTCTGGATTCCATTTTGCAGGCGGCGGGGCGCTGCAATCGAGAGGGAAGACGCCCGGCGGAGCAGAGCTTGGTACAGATTTTCACATTGGAAGGGCAGCATGTACCGCGCATGCTGGAACAGAATGTATCCGCAACGCAAAGCGTCCTGAAAAAATATGCAGATCTGGCATCTCTGGAAGCAATCGAAACATACTTTCTGTTTTACCGTACCTTAAAAGGAGATAAAAGACTGGATGAACAGCAAATTCTGCAAGGGTTCGAGCAGGATATGGAAGGGCGCATTTTCCCCTTTGCAACAGCGGCAGAGAGGTTCCGCTTAATTGAAACACCTGCCGTGACCGTATACATTCCCCAAGGGAAAGGGGAATATTTGCTTGCACGATTGCGTGCAGGAGAGGTAAGCAAAACTTTGTTCCGTCAACTGGGGCAATATGGTGTTCCGGTTTATCCGGATCATCTGAAAACGCTGGAGAATGCCGGGGCGGTTTGCCAAATCAGTGAAGGCATATGGGAATTAACGGACGGAAGCCTTTACGATAACAACACGGGCCTTGCTATGGAAGCTGAAACGGGAGCAGCCTGGTTTGCAAAAAGCAAAACCGGCGGGGGGCCTCCCCTGCCGTTTTTGTGCGCTAAAGTAAAATCAACTATTTCTATCCACGGCATAAGCTGCCGACGCAACTTATTATAAAAGAAAACCGGATGAAAAGCAAACAAAAAGTATACATGATAAAAGGATTGACATTTGGTGCCAAGTAGCGTATATTGAAACTATAGCAAAAATGTAAATTAAAAACAACTGAAAATAGAAATGCAAAGGAGTTGATGCAGATGATCCAGCTGGAAGTATGGGGGAATTATGCTTTGCTCTCGAGGCCTGAGCTAAAAGTCGAAAGGGTTTCATATGAAGTCCTCACCCCTTCCGCGGCACGCGGCATAGTAGAAGCAATCTATTACCACCCCGGCTTACGGTGGAAAATCCGGAAAATCTATGTTATGAACCCAATCCGCTTTACCAACATCCGTCGGAACGAAGTAAAAAGCAAAATTCTTTGTTCCGATGTACGCAGCGCGATGCAGGGAACAGGGAAAGAGCTTTACCTTGCCACGCCCCAGCAGATCGTTCAGCGTGCAGCCATGGTGTTGCAGGACGTTCATTATGTGATTGAGGCAGAATTTGAGATGACTGACCGTGCGGCACCGAGCGACAATCCGGGAAAGTTCCAGGATATTGTTACCCGGCGCATGTCCAGGGGCCAGTGTTTTCATACCCCTTATTTTGGGTGCCGTGAATTTCCTGCCGCATTCCGCGCATGGCCCGGCGGGCCAATCCCGACCATTGAGGAAACACGGGATTTGGGATTCATGCTATATGACTTTGACTACACTGACCCGCAGAACATAACCCCGATGTATTTCCATGCAAAATTGGAACATGGTGTGTTGAATGTGGCAGACTGCGAGGTGTACCGATGATTTTACAGGCTTTGGTACAATACTATGAAGATTTGCTGGCCAATGGCAAAATCACGCGCCCCGGTTGGACAAGCGCAAAAGTCAGTTGGGCTTTGGAACTGGATGAAAACGGCCAACTGATGGCATTGCACCCCTTGCAGCAAGAGGAAAAGCGCGGTAAAAAAACAGTGCTTGCTCCATGTCAGCTGCAAGTTCCGGAACAGGTTAAACGCTCTAGTGGTGTGGCAGCCAATTTTTTGTGTGATAACAGTGCTTACATGCTCGGCATTGACGGAAAAGGCAAACCGGAGCGTGCAATGCAGTGCTTTGCCGCTGCAAAGGAGCTGCATCTTGCCATTTTACAAAATGTTCCCGGTCAGGCGGCACAGGCAGTGCGGAACTTTTTTATAAACTGGGACCCCAAGGCGGCGGAGCAGAATCCAGCGCTGGAACAAAGTCTCAAGGAACTTTACAAGGGTGGCAATCTGGTATTTCTGATTCGGGAAAACCATGTTCAGGACGATCCGGAAATACAGGAAGCCTGGCAGCGGCAGTGTGATAAGAACACGGATGCACCGGAAATTCGATGCCTGGTTACAGGGCAAAAGGCACCGCTTGCCCGCCTGCACCCGGCGATTAAAGGCGTGACCGGGGCACAGTCTTCCGGCGCATCGATTGTTTCTTTTAATGCGGACGCTTTTTGCTCATACGGACATGAACAGGGGGGCAATGCGCCGGTTGGCAGTTATGCGGCCTTTGCCTATGCACAGGCATTAAACTATCTGCTGGCAGACAGGGAACATGTTCAGCGCGTGGGCGATACCACCATTGTCTGCTGGGCAGCAGGTGGTGAGACCGCCTACCAGCAGGTAGCAATGGATGCATTGTTTGCCATGGATGCGCCTGTCAGCGAAAGCGATGTGCGAAATGCAGTGGACAAGCTGGTTCATGGACAGAGTGTAGAGTGGCAGAACGTGACACTTGACCCACAAAGGCACTTTTATGTGCTTGGCTTGGCCCCTAATGCGGCGCGCCTCTCGGTTCGCTTTTTCTGGCAGGATACATTTCAAACGCTGCTTGATAATGTGCAGAAGCATTATGACCGCTTAGAGATTGTGCGCCCCGCTTATGATAAATTCCCGCGGCTGGGGGTGTATTGGTTGCTGCAGGAAACTGTCAACACCAATTCCCGCAACCCATCGGCAGCACCGCAGCTGGCGGGCGATGTTCTGCGTGCAATCCTGAATAATACAAGGTACCCGGCAACCCTGCTGGATGGCGTTATGATGCGTATCCGCGCAGAGCAAAAAGTAACACGCGGCCGTGCCGCTATTATAAAAGCATACTACCTGCGTAATGAAGATCCCCGTTGCCCAAAGGAGGTATTAACTGTGGGAAATAACAAGGAAACAAATTATCAACCGTATGTTATGGGGCAGCTTTTTGCTGTGCTGGAAGCAATCCAGATGGCGGTAAACCCGGATATCAATACAACCATCAAGGACAGGTATTTTAATGCAGCGGCTTCCACGCCGGCCACTGTGTTCCCAACAATTCTGATGCTGGCGCAAAAGCATATGCAAAAAATGAGCAAGCCACAAAAGATTTATTACGATAAGCAGATCGCTGCGCTGGCGGGCGGAAAACTGGAAGGAAGCTTTCCCGCACGGCTGACCTTGCCGGAACAAGGCGCTTTTATCCTTGGCTATTACCATCAGACACAGGAACGCTATACAAAGAAAGTGGAGGAATAACAATGGCACAGGCAATCAAAAACCGGTATGATTTTGTAATTCTGTTTGACGTTGAAAACGGAAATCCGAACGGCGACCCGGATGCAGGCAACATGCCGCGCGTTGACCCGGAAACGGGATATGGCATTGTTACAGATGTCTGCTTAAAGCGTAAGATTCGCAACTATGTCGAAGTGGCCAAAGAAGATGAAGCGGGATACCAGATTTACATTAAAGATCAGGTTCCCCTGAACCGCAGCGACAAAAAAGCATTGGAATATCTGGGCGTTGAAGGAGATTCCAAGGAGGCACTGAAAGCTGCCAAGAAAGATGACCCGGAACTGGACCGCAAAATCCGGGATTTTATGTGCCAAAATTTCTATGATATCCGTACCTTTGGCGCTGTTATGACAACTTTCGTAAAAGGCGCACTGAATTGCGGGCAGGTACGCGGCCCTGTTCAGTTGAGCTTTGCACGCTCGGTAGACCCTGTTCTCCCGCAGGAAGTGACCATTACCCGTATTGCCATTACGACCGAAGCGGATGCAGAGCGAAAAGACACTGAGATGGGCCGCAAGTATGTGATACCGTATGGTTTGTACCGTGCAGAGGGTTACATTTCTGCCAACCTTGCCCGCAAAACTACAGGATTCTCAGAGGATGACCTGCAGCTGCTGTGGCAGGCAATTCTGAATATGTTTGAAAATGACCACAGCGCAGCCCGCGGCAAAATGGCAGTTCGGGAACTGATCGTGTTCAAGCATGATTCGGAGCTGGGCAATGCGCCGTCCTATAAACTGTTTGATGCAGTGCATGTCACGCGTGCCGAAGGGGTAGCCTTCCCGCGCAGTTACCATGACTATGTGGTAACGGTGGATGAAAATCTTCCCGCAGGGGTAACGTGCGAGAGGCTGTCGTAATGGCTTCCCCAGATGATTACCTGCTGATGTCCGGTATCCAGCATTTCAGCTTTTGCCGCCGTCAGTGGGCGCTCATACACCTGGAACAACAATGGTCCGAAAACCAACGCACCGCCGAAGGACGTCTGCAGCATACCCGCTGCCATGATGTTACCCTGACGGAAAAACGCGGCGATTTGCTGATCGCCCGCGGTATGAGGGTCGTCAGCCACCGCTTAAAACTGACCGGCGACTGCGATGTGGTAGAGTTTCACAAGGATCCAAACGGCGTGTCATTGCAGGGGCGCAGCCCATGCCCGTGGAATATAAGCATGGCCGCAGCAAGGTAAACGATGCCGACCGTTTGCAGCTCTGCGCACAGGCCATGGCGCTGGAAGAAATGCTGGTGTGCGAGGTGCCGGAAGGGGAAATCTTTTATGAAGAAACCCGGCAGCGGGAACATGTTTCCCTGACACCGGAACTGCGCAGCACCGCGCAGACCATGGCGGATGAGATGAACCGCCTGTTTGCGCGCGGCTATACCCCAAAAAGCAAACCCGGCAAGCATTGCAATGCCTGCTCACTGAAAGAGCTTTGCCTGCCGGCGCTGTATCAGCAGGCAGACCCGGCGGCGTATCTGCGGGAGCATATTGAGGAGGGCGCGCCATGAGAAAGCTGCTCAACACCCTGTTTGTCATCAATGAGGACGCTTACCTGACATTGGATGGCGAAAACCTTGTTGTTACCCGCAATAAGCAGGAAACCCACCGCTATGCCCTGCATACGCTGGAAGGCATCGTCTGCTTTACTTACGCGGGTGCCAGCCCCGCTTTGATGGGAGCTTGTGCCCGGCGGGGCATTGACCTTTGCTTTTTTGACCCGTATGGCAGATTTCAGGCCCGCACCGTGGGGGAAGAACGCGGCAATGTGCTGCTGCGTCAGACGCAGGACCGCGTGTCGGATGACCCGGCCCAGAGCTGTCGCTATGCCCGGAGCTTTATCCTTGGTAAAGTGTATAACGCACGCTGGGTGCTGGAACGCGCAACCCGCGATCATCCCCAGCGTGTCCCGGTCGAAAAACTGAAACGCACCTCCACCCAGCTGGCCGCCGCGCTGCCGCTGATACAGACCAGCGATGATCCGGAACAGCTGCGCGGCCTGGAAGGCGAGGCAGCCCAGCGATACTTTGACTGCCTGAATGACCTGATTCTGCAGCAAAAGCAGGATTTTGTGTTTGAGGGCCGCAGCCGCCGTCCACCGCTGGACAATGTGAATGCGCTGCTTTCGTTTGCCTACAGCATGCTGGCGCGGGAGTGTGCATCCGCCTTGACCGCTGTGGGCCTGGACCCTTATGTTGGCTTTATGCACCGCCCGCGCCCCGGCCGCAAAAGTCTGGCACTTGACCTGATGGAAGAACTGCGGGCGGTTTATGCAGACCGGCTGGTCATCAGCTGCATCAATCAAAAGATCATCACGGCAAAACACCTGCAAAAACAGGAAAATGGTGCCGTACTGCTGACGGATGATGGCCGCAAAGCTTTCCTGACCGCATGGCAGAACAAAAAGAAGGAAGAAATCACCCATCCGTTTTTGAAAGAAAAACTGCCCTGGGGGCTGGTGCCCTATGTTCAAGCGCTTTTGCTGGCCCGTGCTCTGCGCGGCGACCTGGAAGTGTACCCACCGTTTTTCTGGAAGTGAGGTGCCGTTATGTTGGTGCTTGTAACCTATGATGTCAACACCGAAACAGCCGCCGGTCGTCGCAGGCTGCGCAAAGTAGCAAAAGTCTGTGTAGACTACGGCCAGCGGGTGCAAAACTCTGTATTTGAGTGCCTGCTGGATGCCGCGCAATACACGATGTTCAAAGCAAAATTGACCGAACTGATCGATTCGGAATCGGACAGCCTGCGCTTTTATCAACTGGGAAACCATTACAAAAGCAAAGTCGAGCATGTGGGTCTGCACCCGGATTTTGATCAGGATGGAATCTTGTTTGCTTAGTGCGAGGGGAAGGCAATCATAAAATTCCCGGTTCCTTCGCACCAGAAAATATGGAAAAAACAGGGGCAGAAAGGGTAAAATACAGCCTTGCCTGTCAGCATGAAGATGCAATCTCCATAAAATTTGTTTCATATGCGCAAAAGTGCCCCACTGTTTTGTGCACTTTTGCTGTCGCTCTCCGCAAGGAGAGCGTGGATAGAAATTGACTGGGCCAAATCCCTTTTTAGGCATCTTGAGTCGCTCT
>ERZ779645.1487-NODE-1487-length-10495-cov-3.229502_pt1 | contig 10495 bp, 9 predicted proteins | sample MGYA00511103_ERZ779645 | MGnify/ENA primary metagenome ERZ779645 (study PRJEB29588, sample SAMEA2158521) | human gut metagenome | biome: human gut; feature: human-associated habitat; material: faeces | place: Denmark | collected 2008/2010 ...
AAGAGCGGCAAACGAGGCTCGAACTCGCGACCCTCAGCTTGGGAAGCTGATGCTCTACCAACTGAGCTACTACCGCATTTTCTATCGCAAAGGTAGGCACTTTGACGCGAAATGCCAAAGAAAAAGATACGGAATTTGCAGATGTGACGGAAAATTGCGAAATTCGCAGAAAATTTGTATATTAGGATGATTACGCAAGAACAATTAAAAGAGACAGAAGAACGCATGTTGGCGTTGAGGAGGTATCTTTGACGTCGACTCGAAGAAAATAGAAGTCGAAGAAGAGGAACTGCGCACTCACGTGCCCAATTTCTGGGACGACCAGAAGGCGGCGGAAAAGCAGATGCGCAAAGTGAAGGAATTGCACTACTGGATTGACAGCTACGAGGATATAGAAAAGATGGTCAACGAGCTCAAACTGGGGTTTGATTTCGTGAAGGAGGGACTGGTCACTGAGCAGGAACTCGACGAGATGTATCAGAAGACCATCGAACGCTTTGAAGACGTGGAACTGCGCAACATGCTGAGACGCGAGGAGGACAAACTCGGCGCAGTCCTGAAAATAAATTCGGGCGCGGGAGGCACAGAGAGCCAGGACTGGGCACAGATGTTGATGCGCATGTATCTGCGATGGTGCGAGAAACACAGCTACAAGACGTCGATCATACACCTTGTGGAGGGCGACGAAGCAGGCATCAAGTCAGTCACCATACAGGTGGAGGGCGACTTGGCTTACGGATACCTGAAGAGCGAAAACGGTGTGCACCGGCTGGTGCGCGTGTCGCCTTTCAACGCGCAGGGAAAGCGCATGACGTCGTTTGCTTCGGTGTTTGTCACTCCGCTTGTCGATGATTCAATCGAAGTGAAAATCAATCCCGCCGACATCACTTGGGACACGTTCCGAAGCGGTGGTGCCGGAGGTCAGAACGTAAACAAGGTGGAGACGGGCGTGCGGTTGCGCTACAACTACAAGGACCCTGACACCGGGGAGACGCGCGAGATTCTCATCGAGAACACCGAGACGCGCTCGCAACTCGACAACCGCGAGAATGCGATGCGACTTCTGCGGTCGCAACTCTACGACATGGAACTGCAACGCCGAATGGCGGAACAGGCGAAAATCGAAGCCGGAAAGAAGAAAATCGAATGGGGCTCGCAGATACGCAGCTACGTGTTTGACGACCGCCGCGTGAAGGACCACCGCACTGGCTGGCAGACAAGCGACGTGAACGGGGTGATGGACGGCGACATCGACGGATTCATCAAGGCTTATTTAATGGAATTTGCAAGTAACGAATAGCATACTATAATTATGGCAGGCTCAAACTTTATAGACTACGTCAAAATCCTTTGCCGAAGCGGCAAAGGCGGTGCCGGCTCATGCCATTTCCATCGCGCTAAATACGTGCCGAAAGGCGGCCCCGACGGTGGAAACGGCGGACGTGGCGGACATATCATTCTGCGTGGCAACCGCAACCTGTGGACGCTGCTCCACCTGAAATATCAACGGCACATTTTCGCCACCGACGGACAGCCGGGCGGAGAATGCCGCAGCTTTGGAAAGGATGGAGAGGACAAGATTATCGAAGTGCCGTGCGGAACGGCGGTTTACGACGCTGAGAACGGCAAATTCCTCTGCGAGGTGACCGACGACGGACAGGAAGTAAAGCTGCTCAGAGGCGGACGCGGAGGTCTTGGCAACTGGAATTTCAAATCTGCCACAAACCGCACTCCGCGCTATGCGCAACCTGGCGAACCTGCCATCGAAAAGTCGATCATCCTCGAGCTGAAACTTCTTGCCGATGTCGGACTTGTCGGTTTCCCGAATGCGGGCAAATCGACCCTGCTGTCTGCAATATCGGCGGCAAAGCCTAAGATTGCCGACTATCCGTTTACGACTCTCGAGCCAAACCTCGGCATCGTGGGATATCGCGGAGCGCAGTCGTTTGTAATGGCCGACATTCCTGGTATCATTGAGGGTGCAAGCGAGGGCAAAGGTCTCGGACTGCGGTTCCTGCGCCACATCGAGCGCAATGCCGTGCTGCTGTTCATGATTCCTGCCGACGCCGACGATATCTGCCGCGAATATGAGGTACTGCTCAACGAGCTGGAACGCTTCAACCCCGATTTGGCCGACAAGGGACGCGTGCTTGCCATCACAAAATGCGACATGCTCGACGACGAGCTGATTGCAGAGATGCAGCAACACCTTCCGAAAGGCGTGGAAACGGTGTTTATTTCATCGGTAGCAGGACTGGGACTGGCGGAGCTGAAAGACGTGTTGTGGCGCACCATCAACGATGAGGACAACCGCATCCCGACGCGCATCACGCACCGCGACCTCGACATCACGCACCGCGTGCAGGAGGAAGACAACTTCGTGATTGAGCAGGAAGGCGGTGACGACACGGAGGAAGAAACTTGGGACGTTGAGTGGCCTGACGAATATTGGGAAGAGGATTTCAAAGATGATTAGCCAACTTCACTTCAATCATAATGTCGGCAGCATCGACGCTTTTTCAACAGAGCGCGGCGCTGCCGACTGCTTTTCGCCCTACTCCGAGTTCAACTGCTGCGGATATACGGGCGACAACCCGGCGCACGTCGATGATTGCCTCAAGCGCCTGCGCACTCTGCTCGGCACAGAGCACATCGTCACGGCCCGGCAAACCCACAGCACCAACGTCGCCGTTATCGACAGCGTTCCGCCGACTCCACCAACCGATGTCGACGCGCTTGTCACACGACTCCCGAATGTAGCAATAGGCGTGTTCACCGCCGATTGCGTGCCTATATTGCTGTGCGAGCCTAAGAGCGGGCTGATTGCCGCTGTCCACGCCGGATGGAAAGGTACCGTGAAAGGGATCGTGGCAAATGCCATAGAAACGATGGTCGATGAAGGCGCCGACAGATGCGGAATAGAGGCTGTGGTGGGGGCATCAATCTGCCAACGCTGCTTTGAAGTGGGCGACGAAGTGGTGGCTGAATTTGCCAAACGAGCCTTCTCTCTCAACGACATCGTATGGCGAAACCCAGTCACCGGTAAAGCCCATATAGATCTGGCCGAAGCCAACCGCTGGCTTATGGAAAGCGCCGGCGTCCCGAATGCCAACATCTCGTTGTCGGGGTTATGCACCAAATGCGAGCCTCAACGGTTTTTCTCCGCCAGGACATTGGGAATCAACTCCGGACGGATTCTCTCGGCAATCATTCGCCGGCAATAACGCCGAGCGACTTGCGGTAGGCCTTCGGCGACATTCCGAGCATTCTTTTCACATATTTGCCGAAAAACGACAGATTGGGGAATCCGAGTTCGTTGGATATTTCCTTGACGCTCTTGTCGGGATTATGGAGCAGGCGGCGCACATCGTCGATGATGCATCGGTTGATGACCTCTGACGCAGTGCTTCCGCTCACCGACTTGCTCACCGCCGACAGGTATTTCGGTGTCACACAAAGGCGCGAGGCATAGTGCTCCACGGAGCGCTGCCGCGGATAGTCTGCCATCAGGACTTCTACAAAATGACGGAAAAGCATTTCCGATGAAGTGAAATTGGGCGGCGTAAGTTTTACGTGGCGGTCCATAATGTCGAAAAATTCCAACATAAAAGCCCTGAACAAAGCTTGCATCACGGCGTCTTGATGACGGCAGTATGAGCGCGTGATTTTTGACCCAAGGAGGGCGTAATACTGCATAAACAGACTTATCTCATCGTCCGAGAGTGACAACACGGGATTTTTGCCAAGAAACACTCCCAAGTCCCATCCTCCGTCAGCCACCCGACCAAGCTGATCTATAAACTTGGACGAAAGCGCCATGCCGCGACACTCGAAATCGAGCGACACGCTGCTCTTTTCAACAATTATGTGAGGCTTGCACACAAACATCTTGCCGGCATCGACACTATAGTCCACCCCGTTGATGTTGAGCGAGCCATGCCCGTTAAGACACACAAGCAACACGAAAACGTCGAGCTTGAACGGCTGCATCTGACTGTACTCTCCTATCTGCGAAAAAAGCGAGATGTCATCTTTATACGACAAGTCTTCAATATTGCCGAATCTCTCCGACGCCATTATCATTTCTTTGTCCATAACTGAATTTATTTGATGCAAAGTAGCGCATTTTTTCCAATACTCACGCTATCGGAATGGATTTGGAAGTGTTCCATATTTCCGCTATTCCATTTTATCGGAATTTTAGACCACTATTTTCCCTCCGCAAGCCAGACTCCGAAAATCACAGCGGCAGAACCCACAAGAGCCACCGCAGAAACGTGTTCGCCAAGTATCAGAAACGCTGCAACAAAAGTTGCTACAGCATTGAAATTTATATAGTTGGACGCGCGCACCATTCCCAAATGGCGCACCACGGCATTCCACAGAGTGAAGCAGAGCATCGACGCCACAAGTCCGAGAAACAGGATATTGAAAAACACCGTCGGGACCAGCAACTGTTCTAAACGAAAACTCGTTGGGTGGAAAAACGGCACCCACACAGCCATGGAGAGCAGTCCGTAGCCAAACACCTTGCGCGAAATGAACACATTGTCATAACGTTGCGACAGCTTTTTGACAAACAAACTGTAGACAGCCCACGACAGCGCCGCTGAAAACGTAAGAGCGGTGCCACAAGGATTGAACGCTGCGAAGTCACCACCGTTCCACAAAATAACGACAACGCCTGCCATAGCGACTACAGAGCCGAGAATCACGCGTTCCGGACGCTTTGTGCGTTCCGAACGGAACACCGCCATTCCCACAAGCGTGGCAAGCAGCGGCGTGACACTGATAAGGATTGCCACATTGGTGGCCTGCATCATGCCGAGCGCGGTGTTTTCCGTGATAAAATACACAGAGCCTCCCGTCAGTCCAGCGGCAATCATCCTCATCTCGTCGGCAAACGTGTCGGCAAAAAGCCGACGAGGCGCCATAAACAAAACGCAGATATAAGCAAGTGCGAATCGGTAGATGAATATTTCCGTGGGCGTCAGTCCGTTGCTGATAAGCGTTTTGGTCGACACAAATGTGGTACCCCACACGCACACTATGCACAACGCAAGCAGATGAAACAAATATAATGGTTTCTGTTTAGTCATATATGCTGATATAAATTGTTGTAATAAAAAAATGGCAGCTGCAAATGCAACCGCCATTTTATGCTTGTTGTTCCTGGGTCAACCCAAGGCGCTGATTAATTGTTGCCAGCGTCCAATGGTTGAACATTGATAAACTTGCGGCCGCCTTTACCTTCTGTAAAGTTGACTGTACCGTCTACCAACGCAAACAATGTGTGGTCCTTACCCATGCCAACATTCAAACCCGGATGGTGAACTGTGCCACGTTGACGTTTGATGATGTTGCCTGCTTTAGCAAATTGACCACCGAAGATTTTGACGCCCAATCGTTTGCTTTCCGATTCACGTCCGTTCTTAGAACTACCTACACCTTTTTTATGTGCCATTTCTTTAAACTTTTAGTGGTTATGCAACTACGTCTTTAATCTCTACTTGGGTGAAGCATTGGCGATGGCCGTTCAAACGGCGATAGCCTTTGCGACGTTTCTTCTTGAATACAAGAACCTTGTCACCTTTCACGAGGGGACGTTTCACCTCGCAAACAACTTTTGCTCCTTCTACGGTAGGAGCACCAACTTTAACGTCACCGTCGGCATCAATCAAGAGAACCTTGTCGAAATCAATTGAATCGCCTTCTTTTACGTTCTCGCCGAGATAGTGGACATACAAGTACTTGCCGGCTTCTGCCTTGAACTGCTGTCCCTGAATTTCTACAATTGCGTACATTTAAAATAGAAACTTTAACAATTATGTCCGTGAGGCGGACGCGCACCTGCGCTTCTCTTCTCTGAGCCTTTTCGGAATTAGCGCACAAAATTACTCTTTTATTTCGTAACCCGCAAATATTCCGACAATTATTTCTCTACATCCAAAATTTTTCCGTCAATAAACGGGGCCTGCAGAAAAACCTGATCGAAAAAAATCGTAATGCCAGACATTCTCATGCCTGGCACCACTGGATTTCTATAAAAATGGGGAATGTTGAGTATTACTTAGTCTGGATTACAAGGAAATTCGATTTTTCCCAGAACTTCTTTGCATCCTTAATCTTTATCACCACTGTTCCGCCAACCGTCTCCATCGAGTATGATCCAGCTGGATGTGATGTCTTCAGCTCCGCCTTCTTGGCGTAAGTCTTCACTTCTGTGAGCTTGCGCTTGTCGGCTTTTGTGAAGTAAGAGCGGTCGAAATCGCCCTCCATGGTCTTTGTCTTGCCCAAGAATTTCTTTTCCAGAATCTTGTGTTCTTTCAGCTCCTTGTTGCTTCCGCAGACATAGTAGCAGATGTTGAGTTCGTCGGTGACCTTGTCGGCACGCTGTGTCTCTGCGTTGCGCTCCTCTGTCACGGTCGACACTTGCGTGTTCAAATCTTCCACATTCTTGTTCAAATCTGAGATTTTCACATTCGCATCTGCCAATGCTGCCTCAAGCTGCTGAATTTTTTGCGACTGCTCATCAATGAGTTGCTTCTGCGACTCTATGGTTTTCTGCAATTTTGCAGAATATCCGTTTGAGCTTTTCAACTTGCTCTCAAGTTCCTCCAGCGCCTGCTTGCGTGCGTCAAGCTCCTGACGGAGTGCGTTGATGTTGGCTATGATCTCCTGACGCTTGTCGGGAGTGTCCTTGAAATCACCGCTCACAAGGATGTTTTCCATACGGTTCACCTCGAGAAGGTTCTGGCTGATGTCGCCAATAAGGTTCATCAAGCTGTCGCGCTGTCCCTCAACTTTCGAGATGTCGGGTTGCGTAGTGTCGGCAAGAGCGTCTTTTTGCTCTTTGTTGCCGTTGCATGCCACGAGCGCACCTGTAAGCACAAGGGCGAGAATCATCATCTTCTTCATAGTAGATTCTGTTTTTTTTCGGTTTTAAAATGTGCGTACTTATCTCTTTTGCCGGCGCTTTTTTCTTCTTTCTTGCCCGACACTACTATAACAATCTCTCCTCGCGGTTCGTTCACGGAAAAATGTTCACAAAGTTCAGAAAGGGTGCCGCGGCAGGTCTCTTCGTGCAGTTTTGAGATTTCGCGGCTGACGCTTGCCTCTCGGTCCTGACCAAAGGCTTCTGCCAACTGTGTCAGGGTTTTAACCAAGCGGAGCGGCGATTCGTAGAACACGATTGTGCGAGGCTCTACGCTCAATTCGGCAAGGCGTGTGGAACGGCCTTTTTTTTGTGGCAAAAATCCCTCAAAGCAGAATTTGTCGCATGGCAGGCCGCTGTCGACAAGCGCGGGAACAAAGGCTGTGGCGCCGGGAAGGCACTCCACTTTGACGCCCACACGACGGCATTCGCGCACAAGCATAAAACCGGGGTCGGAGATGGCCGGAGTGCCGGCATCCGACACAAGGGCTATGCGCTCTCCGCCTTTCAAACGCTGGGCTATGCCTGCCGCCGTCTCATGCTCGTTGAATTTATGATGGCTCTGCATACGCGTCTCGATGCCGAAATGCTTCATCAGCACTCCACTGGTGCGTGTGTCCTCGGCAAGAATAACGTCTACTTCCTTGAGCACGTTCACCGCTCTGACGGTCATATCGTCAAGGTTGCCTACCGGCGTCGGCACCACATAGAGTATGCCGGCTTCCGCTGTGGGTTTCTGTGCCATCGCTATAGAAAATGATTTTTTATTATCGCCATAAAATCTTTCACGTCGTCCGATTCGCGGTCCCATCCAAGATCGCCATAGAAATAATCTTCCGCCTCGTCAAACGAATGCATTGCCTCCACCATATGGATGGCGTCGGTCATCTCTGCGGCACTGTTGCCGAAAAGTTCGCGACGGAAACGGAATGTGTCGTTGAGCGAGAACGCTGATTTAAGGTCTTTCGAACGGCTGCGCTGCAGTTTTTCGTCAAGACGCAGAGGCTCGCTGTCGCCGGATGCCTTTTCATTCGCTTCCGGCTCTTCTTCTATATTATCCTCTGCCTCGACGTCTTCTGTTTCATCCGCAACGTTCGGTGTCTCCGCGTCGGGTTCTGCGGTGGGTTCATCGTCAAGCACGAGCTCGACCATAGGCTCCTGCTCATTGTCATATTCGCCGTCGGCAACTTGCTCTGCCGTCACTTCCGCCACGTCTTCCTCCGGCTCTGGTTCCGGCTCTTCGCTTTCAGGCGCGTCCACCACCGGCTCTTCGCTTCCGGCATCGGCCACGTCATTCTCCACCATACAGGCGTCTTTCTGCATTTCTTCGCCCTCATCGCCTTCTCTTTCGCCAAGCAGCATCTGCAACCTGTCGAGCTTCTCTCCTATTGCCGTAAACACATATTCCGGAGTGTCGGCGCCACGATTGTCGGCGAGGAGCAGAAGTCCCTCGAGTTCGTAAGCCTCGGCAATCATTTTTCTTATGTCGGTTTTCATAATTGAGGAGTATTTTGTCGTTTGTCAATAGTGTCCTGATACGATTCAAACATCCCCACCATCAGCCGTTCTATCGATGATTTCAGTTGTTCGTAGGTGCAGTGGAAATTGTTTGTAAGCAGCACTACGGAGTAGCGCGGACGCTCGGCGGGGTAATAGCCTGCATAGCATCTCACGCCGGTCATGCTGCCCGACTTCAATGCGATATTTCCCGACAGGCACGTGCCTTTTAGCAGGTTGCGCACCGTTCCGTCAACGCCGCATCGTGGCAGCAATGTCGGGAAAAGGTCGCCGGTCTGCCAGTCGAGTGCGGCCGAGCGCAGCACGCTTGCCAGAAACAGAGGTGTCATCCGGTTTGTGCGGCTCAATCCGCTGCCGTCATAGAGAGTCACCTTGTCTATGTTGATGCCCCATTGTTCTACTATCTTGGTCACTGCCTTCTCGCCATACTCACGCTTCGGATCGCCGTAGATGCTCTCGCCCAATTTGCGCTGCACCGACTCGGCATACATGTTGTCGCTGCGGAAAAGCAACGATTTCAGAATCTCTGGCAGCACCGGCGACTCGTACGACAGGATTTGCATGGCATCGCTGTCGCTTGCACTCACCTTCTTTCCTTCAACGGGGATGCCCTCGCTCTCGAGTGTCTCTCTCACATCGGCACACAAACCTACGGCTGGATGCGGCATCGTTGTGACCACTTCTATCGGCTCCTGCATGCGGCGCATAGCTCCGCTAAGCGTGATTCGGCTGTTGTTTTTCTTGCGTTGCACGACAGGGCTGAATCTGCCGCGATTCACCACCGTCATCCGGTTGTCTATCTGTATCGAACGCAGATGCGGCACGGTGTCGACCACAAGGGCGCGGCCGCTCGATGTGTCGATAATCAGCGAGAACAGATTGTCGTTGTAGTTTATCGAATGCACTCCCGCGCCATAGTCTTCCGTCACGTCGGCGTCGAGCCAATCTTTGGGCACGGCGTTGTGCGGCTGTATCTTTTCCTCCGGGCGGATGTTGCCTTTGATAGCTTTTATGCCCCACAGTTTGATGTTTTCAACAGCGGCGGAGACAAAGGTTTCGCGGTCGGGGAAATGCTTGGAGTCAAGCGTCGGGTCAATGCCGCCCTCGATGACAATGTCGCCGTTGAGCGTTCCGTTTTTGTCGATAGTGCCTGTATATTTCAGACGCGTGCGGAAATGGAAGTTTTGGGTGAGTTGCTTCAACGCTGCCGACGATGTGACAATTTTCATCACCGACGCCGGTATCATTTGCCGCTCAAGATTGTAGGACGCAACTGGTGTGCCTGTGCGCAAATCCATCACGCAGACGCCCACTGTGGCTCCTGTCATGGCACGGCTCGACACAAACTGCCTGATGGCTGAATCCATTTTCACAGAAAACGAGTCGACGGTGGTGTCGACAACGCTGTCTGACGCCGTCACGGCTTTCATCGGTTGTCTGTCGGCAAATCCGACAGACAGCAGTAAGATTATCAGAATGATATGCTTAATCCGCTTCATTTTTATTTTCTTTTCCCATTATTTTAACATTCAAAGTTAAACATAAATCCCATGAATTGGCGGTGTGTGTGTAAACATCTTTTACCGAATTAACAATGTTTAACCACGCATCGTTTCTTTTCCATAATGCCTGCGCACCAACAGAAAGACGCCGGCTCCATAACGGAGTCGGCGTCTTCTTGCTGTATTCCTATGCAGCGCGATGGCTATTCGAGCACCAAAGTGGCGCGTGCGGGGAACGACATGTGCGGCGCGACGGTCACGGCATCGCCGGTAATCACGTCGCGGAAAGTGTCGCCGGGACGCATAATTTCGGCATATCGGCTCATGTCAACATCGGCAAGAGGCTCATCGGTGCCGTTCATCAGCACGATGAAGCGGCGGTCACCGTTGGTGCGCTCATAGACGTAGAGCTGGTTGGACGGCATGAAATGACGCAATGTGCCTGCCGACACGGCTTTGTTGCCTTGGCGCCAATGGAGCAGACGGCTCATGAAGTTGAACGCGTCGCGCTGGAGCGGCGTCCGTCCGTCGGCGGTAAGCA
>ERZ779645.1510-NODE-1510-length-10315-cov-1.377193_pt1 | contig 10315 bp, 6 predicted proteins | sample MGYA00511103_ERZ779645 | MGnify/ENA primary metagenome ERZ779645 (study PRJEB29588, sample SAMEA2158521) | human gut metagenome | biome: human gut; feature: human-associated habitat; material: faeces | place: Denmark | collected 2008/2010 ...
CTCTATCTATGAACTTCCATGTTAACTCAAGTCCATTTGCAGGACAGAGTGGTAAGTATGTAACAAGTCGTAACTTAAAAGAAAGACTTGAAAAAGAATTAGAGGTTAACGTAGGTCTTAAGGTTGAACCAACCGATTCAGCCGATTGCTTCAAGGTAAGTGGTCGTGGTGAATTGCATATTTCTGTATTGATTGAAAATATGCGTCGTGAAGGATATGAACTTGCTGTTTCTAAGCCGGAGGTTATCCTACACAAAGATGAAAATGGACATAAAGTAGAACCAATCGAAGAAGTTGTATGTTTAGCTCCAGAAGAATATTCAGGAACAATCATCAACAAATTAAATCTTCGTAAAGGTGTTATGCAAGACATGTCTGAAGAAAATGGATATGTTAAAATCGTATATACAGCACCTACTCGTGGACTATTAGGTTTCCGTTCAGAATTTATCAATGATACACATGGTGAAGGTACATTAGTACGTCGTATTAGTGGTTATGAACCATATAAAGGAGAAATTGCACAACGTATGGAAGGTGCTATGATTTCAACTGAAACAGGTGAAGCTATGACTTACGCTTTATGGAACCTTCAAGAACGTGGTCAATTATTCATTTCTCCACAAACACCAGTTTATGAAGGTATGATCATTGGTCAAAGCTCTAAAAACATCGACTTAGATGTTAACCCATTAAAGAACAAGAAATTAACAGCCATCCGTTCAAGTGGTCGTGATGAAGCCATGTTATTAACTCCACCAAAAATCTTCTCACTTGAAGAAGCATTAGAATGGATCAACGATGATGAATTAGTAGAAGTTACACCAGATGCTATTCGTATCCGTAAAAAAGGTTTAACAGCTTTAGATCGTCGTAACTTATATCGTCAAAAGATGAATGCTCAATAAGGCTTGGATAATTCCAAGTCTTTTTTATTCAGCCCACTTTGTTGCTTATTTTTTAAAAATTGATACAATGAACGTGAAGGCAGTGATGTCTTTAGATGTGACTGGCATCTTTAAAAACTGTGAATATTGAGCCGTCCAAAAAGCTCAGCCTAGAGCTGTTATTACAGCGAGGGGGTGCCCCCAACCAGTAAAGTCGTAGGTCATGGGTTGCCTGACAGACCCAGCCGATTGTTGTTTTTACAACGAGTTTGCGCAGTCAGAATGAAACCAGTTTAAGTGAAGATAGAAATGGATACCAATGTTGTATCCATTTTTTAGACTTATAGTATAAGAATTCTCCGTATTTTTCTTTTTGAACCTCTTTAGATTCTACTGTGAAATCTTAAACATTCAAAAAAAGGTAGGTGCATAACACCTACCACAGTACACAGTTCATCTCTTACCAGCTTCCGCCGCCTCCGCCACCGGCGCCTCCACCAGAGAAGCCACCAAAGCTAGAGCCCATGCTATCAGCTGTACTTTTCATTTGTTCTGTTTGATAATCCAATAAATTTTGATGGATTGGTTCATACATACTTCTTGTCAGCATTCTGTAATAGAAATAAGAAGAGTATGGATCTGAATAATAAGAATCATACCAATCTGGTTGTGCCAAAGGAATCGTACTAAATTTCTTTGTCCACATTTCAGATAGTCCAAAGACCATTGCATATGGAATGACATCATAATAGTATGAAGGATTTTCTAAAGACAATCTTTCCAATTGTGGTACTTCTGCCTTTTCAACAAAGTCTTTAAAGCCTAATAACTCAGGAGCTACACTTTTGAAGTAGTTACTTACCACATTAAATTTAGAAATCAAAAGAATTGGTAGTGAAACAACCACAATGCCTATCATCATAAATTCAAATGGAACAATACTTAGAATCGAATCACATTGGCGATAAACAAAATATGAAAGAATTAAAATAAACGCAATGCTCAAAATTTTCTTTAATACACCAAGTTTATTCTTGTTAAATACATTTGTTGCAGCTGCAGAATAATTTAAGACCATCATAAGCACAAAGCTAAATGTTGCTAAAATGGTTTCAATCAAATTATCAAGGATACTATATCTTGTATTAAATAAGATACATACAATCATACAAATCATGGCAAGAATGGTTGTCACAAAGCCATGATCAATAGTAGAAAGTTTCTTATCAGCACTAAATTCATTATTCAAAGCTTCTTTGGCATCATCTATAGCCTTACCAAACTTACTTGATAGTTTTGATAATTTCACACTATTTTTAGTTTTAAACAATCCATTATAAATTTTCTTTTGATGTTTTAAAATCGGCGGTTCATGATTCTCTTGCTTAGTAAGAACCAAATCATCCTCTTTTTCAGATATGGTTAAATACCCCTTACTTGCCCAATATGGAATCAAGGCCATTAAATCCCCTTGATCCACTGACTCATCTACAATCGTTCCAACCATAGCTGGATCCATATCTTTTGGTGGATAGAAATTTACAATCGGTGTGATATGCGTTTTCTTTAAAAGAAGAGCACGAATCAAACTGTATAGGCCAAATAAAATAGCTAAACCCAAAAAGATAAATGGGATCTTTGAAGTAGTTTGTTTGGCACCCACAAAATAGCCTTGTCTTAATTTACCAAAAAGAGTAATAGCTTGTTTTGCACCAATATCATCGGCGGAACCACTGATAGAAGTAGAAGTAATGATTGGAGTCACATTTAAATCATTCGATTGATTTCCTAGACTTCCACTAAAAACTTCAATATTAGACATCTCATCTTCTGTTAAAGCCTTTTCAAACTGAATATCAAAACTAAAATGATTAATTGTTGTATCCCAGTTATTTCCTAGTACAGAATAATAGATAAAATCTAAGTCTGAATGATAATCTTCTGGAATTACAATTTTATAAGTTAATGTATAGGTGTGAGGGCCAATGATCGTATAGTCTGCACTCCCTATTTGAATCACTCTATTTCCTGAATCACTATCTACTTCATACTCATCATTTAATACATTGATATCTTGAATTTTTAACTTATACTTTTCATCTCGATTAATATACATCGTTTCTGGAATATTACGATAGATTCCATGACGATAACTGGAAAAGTTAACATCAATCACTTCTTTCACATCAATTGTATTATTCGAATTGTATGTGGCATTCACCGTATAATTGTCAATTGTATAGCCTCCATCATCAGCATGAATATCTACAACAGAAAAACATAGAATGAAGGCAAACAAGAAGGCCAAGACCTTCTTAAAATTTAACTTGAACATTTTCTCTTTCCGAAGCATTGGCCACTTCAAACATTGTCTTCTTTTCAAAATGGAATAAAGATGCCACAATATTTGTCGGAACACTCATAATTACATCATTATATTCACGAACCAAAGCATTATAGTATTTACGAGAATTTGCGATATCCTCCTCTACCTTCTTCAATTGATTTTGAAGATCCATAAAATTTGTGTTGGCCTTTAAATCCGGATATTGTTCAGCCACCGCAAAAATACCGTGAATCGCATTTGTGATCTCATTTTCACTATCCATAACATCCTTAGATGTTTTTGCCATATTTCTTTGTGCAATCACTGAACTCAATGTATCCGCCTCATGTTTTGCATATCCCTTTACTATTTCTACTAGGTTAGGAATCAAATCAAAACGTTTCTTCAAATACACGTCCATTGTAGAAAAACCTTCATCTACCCTATTTGATAAACGAACAAGTTTATTGTAGCTAGACATAAAGAATAGTACTAATAAAACTAAAATAACAACTAGAACAATAATTAAAATCATAGTCATATCCTCCTTGAAACAATTATACATTATTTGTGATAAAATTAGAAATAGAGAAAGGAATCGATATAATGAAATCATTTGACTACAAAACCATTCTAAAATGGATCTTACCCATTTTTATTGGTTTATCAAGCTTCTATATGGTTGCACAAAAAACATCAACACCTAAGTTTCATGAACAATCCATTCAATATTTGGATGAAAAAAGAAATACGGTCATGACACTCGCTGCATCAAGCGCTGCCATCTCTACAGCCATTACCATTTTACCTGGCGATACTGGAACTCCTATTGCGAATGGCTTAGCGGATTTAAGTTCAAAATTCTTATTAGTTCTAGGAGCTATCTATTTAGAAAAATACTCTTTGACACTCACTTGTATGGTTACCTTTAAATACATCATTCCCCTACTCTGTTTGGCATGGCTAGTCAACAATGTCATAAAATGGGATTGGTTAAGGATTGTATGTATTAAGATTAGCATTATGGCCATAGCTATGTGTCTAATCGTGCCATGTAGTGTAAAATTATCTAAAGCAATAGAAGCTACCTATGAAACAAGTATTCAAGAAACGATTGATAATGCCAACAACATCCAGAAGAAAATCAAGAAGGATAAAGAAAATAAAAATTTCTTTGAAAAAGTAGCTGAAAAATTTTCCTCAACAGCTCAAAAATATACCAAGATGTTTAATCAATCATTAAATAATTTCATGGAAGCAACAGCCATCATGATCGTAACATCTTGTGTAATACCTATTCTTGTAATCCTATTCTTCTTGTGGTTTATCCAAACGATTAGTGGTATGACAATAAACACAAAAAGACTTACAACATTCAACCCTGTTTCTAAAATACAAAAACAATTAATAAACCCAAAAGAAAAATGAATTTGGCATCTTCGGATGCCTTTTTTTAATGGAAAACAAAAAAAGTAGAAGCACTTCTACTTTTTACGAATATATATTACCAGTCTGTCGCAATATCTAATTGAGTATCTGAATTTTGCGTAAAACTTCCAGTATCACAAACGATTCCCTTTCCTATTGAAGTATCTACAATTGTACCCCTAGGATATTTATTCAAATCGGCTGCAACAATAACATAATCCCCCAACATCTTCGCACCATCTTCACGGATCCAGTATGCATCATTATTTCCCATACCACGCATAATGTCGATTACTCCTGACATATTTAAGTTGTAGTATGTTTCTTTACCACTTGGTCCATAATAAACACCGCCAGAGGCAGTAAGTGCATTCACATTACTAATGTATTGTGAAAGCGATGGTTCCGAGTAAACGACTTGTGTAACAACATTATAATTATTTTGAATGAACTGTACATCATTCAATAAGTCTGGTTGTTCCATAATCATTTCTTCAACGCTCTTCAGCTCATCTTGTTTCTTGCTAGATTCTTTCTCGATATCTTGAATCTGTTTTTCGAATTCTTCTTTTAATTCTTCCGTTCCATTTTTTGTATCTACACGCATTAAGATATTTTCATCTGTGCCATTTGACTTAGCATAGACCTTAGTTTCTTCCCCAATTACTGATGATGTTGTTAGTAATGTTAATGCTAGTGTGGACATCAATAAGCCTGAAACTAATCCTTTTCTAATTAAACTATTCTCTAAATTTTCTTCTTTTATAAAGTTCAAAACACCCTCCAATCTTCCCCTTAGGCCCATAAAATATGAGGCAATTGTTGTTTGAAAATCAAAAACAACAATTCATACTATACACAATTCTAAAAAAAATGCAAATTTTGGTCCTAAAAAAAGGCCGATTCATGCCAAAAGTGGCGATAGCGCCCCATTTAAAACAATATTTTCATTAAAAATTAATTTGCTTATTAATTTATTTAGAATATGCCTTAGACAAATTTAGCTCTGAGAAAGAGATAACCTTTAAACACTCATAGTGTTATCAACCCCATATCTATTAAAGCCAACTATTAGTCTATTCTGGTATTTGATTGCGGATTACCAAAAAATATGGACATGTTTTTAACACATCCATACTATTCTGGAATCGTAACTCCAACTTTCCAGATCTGATTCAAGAAATTCAAATTCAATGTAGCCAAACGATTATGCTTATCATACTTCACAATATAATCATCCATATTCTTTAGTGGACCTTGAGTCACATGAATTTTTTTATTCACTAATTCACCATACGACATTCTTAGAACCTTTTCATCATCCAACAACATATTCAAAATACGAATCTCCTCATCCGTTAAAGCGGAAATATCCTCTTCATATTTCAATTCATGAATAAAAACACTCTCCAAAGGAAACTTTTTAAAGATTGCATCCACTTCAACCTGAGAAAGTTTACTCACCACAAAAACATAACCACCAAACAAAGTTCTTTGTTGAATTTGTTTTGAAACTCTATGATAAAATTCCATCTTCGGACTAAAAGCGTAAATACCATCATTCTCATTCAAATATTTACATACCTCTTCTTCCTTAGAACGAATGGTCAATAACACATACCAATGTTCATTATTCATACGTAAAACCCTTTCAATACACACAAAATTATAAAATGTATGTTTCGTTATGTCAATTTTATGACAAACAAAAAAGGATATGCACATGGCATACCCTAATTATTTTTATAGATTTTTTAATTCTTCTGTGATCGCATTGATAGCTTCATTGACCTTAGAAGCATCCTTACCACCGGCTTGAGCCATATCTGGCTTTCCACCACCATTACCAGAACAAATTTGAGCAGCCTTCTTAACTAACTGACCCGCATGTACGCCAGCCTTAACAGCCTCTTTACCTGCACCAGACACAAAGACAACCTTTTCCCCATTTGTATTCACAAAGAAGACAACCATCTTGTCATCATTAGCCTTTAAGTTAGAAACGATATCTTTTAATGCACCTGCATCCATTCCAGAAACAGACTTGATCAATACATTGACTTTACCAAAGTCTTTAGCTTCTGTAGCCCATTCTTTTGATTTCAATGTAAAGATTTGATTTTTCAAGTTATCGATTTCCTTTTGCATCTCATGCATAGTCTTATAAGCAGCCTCAACCTTAGTATCAATATTCTTAATACCCTTTTGTTTAGCACTACCCGCAATATTTTCTAACATACTGTGTTCTTGCGCAAAATCTTCATAAGCCGCAAACTTCGTCTTAGCCGTAATACGACGAGAATCCGAACCAATACTTTCCTCACTAATGATTTTACATAAACCAATTTGAGCCGTATTTTCTACATGACATCCAGCACAGAATTCCTTAGATACATCACCCATTGTGACAACACGAACCGTATCTCCATACTTTTCATCAAACAATGCAGTTGCACCCGACTTTTTAGCCTCTTCAATAGGCATTACTTCTTTAGTAACTGGATAAGCTGCACTAATATATTCATTGACAATACGTTCTACTTCAGCCAATTGTTCAGCTGTCACTTTTTCATAATGATTGAAGTCAAAACGCAAGTATTCAGGACAGTTAAAAGATCCAGCCTGGTGAATATGATCCCCCAATACTTTAACTAAAGCAGACTGCAACAAGTGTGTACAAGAATGGTTAGCCGTAGTTGCCAAACGGTCTTTGACATTCACTTCACCATGTAAAGACATACCCTTTTCTAATACACCACTATTGATTTTAACTGTATGGATATGTTGTTTATTACGAGTCTTTTGAACATCCAATACATCTACTTCTACACCATCCGCACTAAATGTTCCTTTATCGGCAACCTGTCCACCACTTTCTGCATAGAAACAAGTTTCATCTAAAATGATCATTCCTTCATCTTCTAAAGAATCAACCATTTTACCCTCAGCATTAAATAACGCAATAATTTTACCATCACAAGTTAAGTGATCATAACCAATAAATTCACTTGGCTCGTTGAAGTTCATCAACTCTTCATTTTGAGACGCAAAAGAATCCTTTACATTACGCGCATTACGAGCACGCTCTTTTTGTTTGTTCATCTGGGCATCAAAATCATCATGACTTACACTAATTCCACTTTCCTCGGCAATTTCTTGTGTTAATTCAAATGGGAATCCATAAGTATCGTACAATTTAAAGACAACTTCACCACTAAGCTTACCATCTTTAGCCTTGCTGATTTCTTCATCCAATAAAGCCTGACCAACCTTTAAAGTCTTTTTGAAAGTTTCTTCTTCAACCTTAATCAATTTTTGGTTGAATTCAACATGCTCTTGTAAGTAAGGATAGAAATCCTTCATTAAATCCGCAACAACAGGAACTAATTTATATAAGAATGGTTCATCTAAACCTAATTTTAAACCATAACGAACCGCACGACGAAGTACACGACGAAGTACATATCCACGACCACTATTTGAGAAGTTAGCCCCATCACTCAACGCAAAAGTTACTGTACGAACGTGGTCAGCAATTACACGGTATGCCATCTTGTATTCACCTTCATAAGGATGTTTAGCCATAGCTTCAGTGGCACGAATAATAGGCAAGAACAAATCTGTATCGAAGTTTGTTTCTCCATCCTGAACTAAGGCAACCAAACGCTCAAGACCCATACCTGTATCAATATTCTTTTGAGGAAGTTCCTTATAATCTTTACGATCAACACTTGGATCACAATCATATTGAGAGAATACGACATTCCATACTTCTACATAACGATCATTTTCCATTTCATCAAAGAATAATTTTTCTCCTAATCCTTCAGGATCATATTTTTCTCCACGATCAAAGAAAATTTCACTGTCAGGTCCACCAGGTCCCTTACCAATTTCCCAGAAGTTATCATCTGTCTTTAAGATATGACTTGGATCTACGCCACAAATTGTAGTCCATACTTCATATGCACGCGCATCATCTGTATATACAGAAACATACAATTTTTCCTTATCAATACCCATCCATTCTTCGCTTGTTAAGAATTCCCATGCGAATTGAATAGCTTCATCTTTGAAATAATCTCCAATCGAGAAGTTTCCTAACATTTCAAAGAATGTGTGGTGACGAGCTGTACGCCCAACATTTTCAATATCGTTTGTACGAATTGATTTCTGTGCATTCGCAATACGATTTGAAGCTGGTTTTTCACTACCATCAAAATATTTTTTCAAAGCTGCAACACCCGCATTGATCCACAATAAAGTTGGATCATTGTGAGGGATTAAACTTGCGCCTGGTTCAATCATATGTCCTTTTGATTTGAAATAATCCAAGAACATCTGACGAATCTGATTACCTGTTAATTGTTTCATCTTTCTTTCCTCCAATAAAAAAACGCTCCTATTTCTAGGAACGTATAATTACGCGGTACCATCCTAGTTCATTTTCCAAAATAGAAAATGCCCTCAATTTACTCGTTAACGCCGACTACGTTTCAACTCCAAAGTAGCTTCAAAAATAAATCCATGAAAGGCTTTCACCAAGACGCCCTCTCTCTAAACAAGAAAATTACTTCCTACTTATCTTCTTCACTGTCGAATCGATAAAATTTTAACACTCTTTCAACAATTCTGCAAGACGAAACACACCACTAGCCATCAATTCTTTATCCATCGACGCAAAAGATAAACCAATTCTCTCATTTGAACAACTCAAACCTATGGAATTAGCTTCACACAAAGAATTAAAACGATTCAAATCAACATCTAAATCCAGCCAATAAGCCATATACGTTTCATCCAAAATAACAGGACAAGAAATATACTGATCTAATAAATTCTTTAAATATAAATGCTTCTCCTTATATTCACGAACCAATTTTCTTAAATGCTTTTGAAGATAACCATCCACAATATATTGCGTAAACGCAACCTGCTCCAATTTACTAGCCGTAGGGCCAAAAAATGAAGCACTATACTTCTTTGTATATTCTTCATTTAAGATCATATATCCAATACGAAGACTTGGAAGTAAAAGACGAGAAAAGGAAGAAAAATATATTACATTCTTGTTTTTAGAAAACAAACTCGTCTTGATTTTAGAAGCATACACCAATTCACCATTATAATCATCTTCCAATATCAAGATATTTTTCATATCCATAAGATTCTTTCGAATTCTCTCACTCATTGACTGACGATTTTTTGTGAAACAAGTTGTATTTACATATACAATATCTACTTCTCTATCGCAAATATCCTCAATAAAATGTTCAGGGCGCAAGTACTCTACATGAAATCCATACGATAAGAAAACTTGTTTAGCCTGCTCATCCACAAGTGTACTTAAACCAATCTTCTTATTCTTATCCAACATTCCACAAAAGATATATAACAACGATTGATAGTTTGAACCAATCACCATCTGCTCAGGAAAGCACAGAATATTTCGATTTTGGTATACATATTTGCATAAAGCCTGCCTTAAACCATATTCACCTTGAGCTAAACCATAACTTGACATCAACTTCTTATCATTTAAAACATTCTTGATATAACGTTTCCAAATCGTTGTCTCAAAAGAATCAAACGACACAGACTGAATGCGAAAGTCATAGTCATACACCTTCTCTTTATGATTTGACGAATAATCCAAGATTTCATGATGCAATAA
>ERZ779645.1512-NODE-1512-length-10297-cov-1.525190_pt1 | contig 10297 bp, 9 predicted proteins | sample MGYA00511103_ERZ779645 | MGnify/ENA primary metagenome ERZ779645 (study PRJEB29588, sample SAMEA2158521) | human gut metagenome | biome: human gut; feature: human-associated habitat; material: faeces | place: Denmark | collected 2008/2010 ...
GAATTTTCTTGTTTATCTATCTTTTCAAAAAATTTCTCAATTTCCTCTTGCCAAACGCCGCCGGAGACGTTATAATAATCGACGGTTCAAAATTAAAAATTGCAGAAAAGATTGGTATCAGATTGGAAACGGCACAAGTGCATTGCTTGGTTAACGAACAACACATGTGTCTTTTTTGCGCCCATTTTTCAAAATTGCAAAGAAAAGGAGAACAATCGATGCCAAAAACAAAATTTCAAAACGTTGTATTTACCCTCATGATGTCCTTTCTGATGGTCTATGCCATGATCTGCTACAACATTTCCATGAACATCGGCGGAATGACAAATCAGGTCTTTCTGATGGCGTTTCATGAGATGATAATCATGTGGCCGGCCGCTTTTATCCTCGAGTTTTTCCTCGTGGATCATCTGGCTCACAAATTAGCTTTTTGCATGGTAACACCGCAGGATCGTCCGATCGTAATCACGCTGGCAATTTCCATTATGATTATTGCTATTATGTGTCCGATTATGAGTTTTATTGCAACACTGCTGTTTAAAAATGCCGGAAAAGAATTTGTCGCTGTCTGGCTCCAGACCACGTTCTTAAATTTTCCGGTTGCCTTCTTCTGGCAGCTCATATACTGCGGACCCTTCATCCGTTTTCTGTTCCGCAAACTGTTTCCGGAGAAATAAGAAAAGATATCCACAAAGGGAACCGTTTTTCCCCTCTCTGTCCACAATTTCTGTGGACAGACGGTGCAAAATGGTTCACCTTCTGTGGATATCTTTTTGTTTTTTCCCGGATTACTCCTGCGGTACCGGATTGGATACGCTGACTACATGGTCATACCAGGTTCCTTTTTTACCAATGATCGCAACATTGAAATCCTCGTCCAGTTTTTCTACCGGGATATCAAAGCCGTACACTTCATCTGTGGTTCCGTCAGAATACGTTACCTCATCTGTGGTCGGCTCGATCAGCTCTGCACCATCTGCCTGCGCTTCTTCTTTTGTTCCCACAAAGACATTGACAATGTTTTTGGATACCAGGCTGACGTGGATGGTCATTTTTCCGTCTTTTACCGTCAGGACACCCTTTCCTTCTTTTGCTTCATTGACATGGAACATATTGCTGTCTGTATTGAAATCTGCCGTATACGTACCGTCTTCCAGCTCTGATGCGCTGCTTTCGCCTGCAGTCTCCTCTGCCGATGCGCTTTCTGCCGAAACATCTGATGTGGATGTACTGCTCTCTGTCTTAGATGCATCCTGTACAGAAGCGGAAGATGCGTCTGCCGCAGAAGACGCAGATACTGCAGATGCAGAAGATGACGCTGCATCCTTTCCGCCACATGCGCCGAGCATGGATACAGTCAGTGCTGCTCCAAGAAAAAGAACTGCTAATTTTTTTCTCATAATAAATTTCCTCCTTGTATCACCTTGAAGCGGATCTTTTTCATCCGCTCAACTTAAAATCCGACAGCACACTGAGTCTCTTCAGCCGTACTGCCGGATCTTATTTTACTCTATTTTACGTTCGGAATACAACCCCTAATTATTCAGCATCGTCCTGAACGCCGTTGCCGTCCATAGCTGCCTTGGTGTGCTGTACATACAGCTGCTCAACAGCATCGATTCTTCCAAGACCTTCGATCTGAGTGTCGATCTCATCGAATGCACCGGATGCCTCAAACTGGCTCTTCCAGGAATCCTCATCCTCGCCTGCCATATCGTTGTTTGCGTGGTCACCTGCAACAACCATCAGCGGACGAAGAATTACTTTCTTGTATCCGGCTGCTTTTACTGCCTCGATCACGTTCTCGCAAGCGGTCTCTTCCGGCTCGCCCTCAACGGTTCCGATGAATACGTTTTTGTATCCAAGAGTATCCATCTGTGTCTGCATCTGGCTGTAGGTTACTTTTGCAGTGTGGGAAGTACCATGTCCCATGAATACAAATGCGGTTCCATCTTCTGCAGCTGCTTCCATGCTGTCATATCCAGCTTCTTTTACAGCTTCATCTGTGATTGCCTGAGCAACAGCAGCTTTGTCATCGTTGATAACGGTAGCGTCATCGCCAACCTCGCCAAGCAGCGGCTCTGCGATGGTTACGGACTCAAATTTATCCTTGTAGCCATCTACTGCTTCTTTCAGCTCATCGTACTCTGCTCCGTGCATCAGGTGAGTCGGCTGGATAATCAGGTTCTTCACGCCATTGCTTACGGCTCTTTCCAGTGCCTGATCCACGTTGTCGATCTTCTCGTCATCGCGGGCCTGTACATGGTTGATGATGATCTGTGCGGTGAAGGCACGTCTTACGGACCAGTCCGGATATGCAGCCTGCAGAGCTTTCTCAACGCCTCCGATATCCTCAGCACGGCTGTCGTTGAAGGAAGTACCAAAGCTTACAACCAGAAGCTCATTCTCGCCGATCTCGTCTCCGTTTAACGGATCATCCTTGGATGCATCACCTGTGTCTCTTCCGAAGTAATCCGGATCTGCGTTCTCGCCTTCTACGAGTTCTTTCTGTGCGTCTGTCAGGGCATCCCATGCCTCTTTTGCTTCTTTGCACTGCTCGTCGGTGTTATCATTTCTTTCCTGTACATAAATTGCGTCAATCAAAGCTGCCACTTTATCTGCTGCCTCCTGGTCTGCATCTGCGGATACCTCTTCAGATGCAGAAGATGCGCTTACGCTGCTGCTTGCTGCTGTGGTGTCTTCCTCAGATGCGGAAGATGCACTTACGCTGCTTGTTGCTGTGCTGCTTGCGCTGCTGCTGGATGTGTTGTTGCTTCCGCATGCGCCGAGCATAGATGTTACCATAGCTGCTGAAATTAAAGCGACTACAAGTTTCTTTTTCATTTTTGTTTTCCTCCCATTTGCTGGTATCTTTGCAACAACCAATATCGGGGACGTTTTACATTTCAAACTATGAGAAACACGCTCCGCGAGTTTCTCAAGTTATCGCGGCAGTCGCCAAGGTCTCGTGCAAGCACGGACTTTGGCTCGTTACACGCGTAAATCTGAAAACAGGAAGCCCACCAGTCTTTCGACACGATGCACTTCCTGTTCAAAAATTACATTTTCACAAATCCTAAATTTAATTATGCATTAACTGCATCTTTTAAAGCCTTACCAGCCTTGAACTTAGGAGCCTTGCAGGCAGCAATCTTAATCTCTGCACCAGTCTGTGGGTTCTTGCCTGTTCTTGCAGCTCTCTCCGATACTTCAAATGTACCAAAGCCAACTAACTGAACTTTCTCACCTTTTTTCAGTTCTTCTGATACAACGTCGAGGAATGATTTTAAAACAGCTTCAACGTCCTTCTTGGACAGATTGGTTTCTTTCGCCATAGCTGCTACTAATTCAGTCTTATTCATGGATTATATCCTCCTCAATAAATTATTTGCTAGATTTGTACAACCTATACATCTATATATAACCTTTTTGGTAGTAATTGTCAAGGTTTTTCTGCGTTATCACCTTAAAATTTTGCCTATCAGGGTTCCATCTGCCGTCCTAAAAAGTTTGCCCCGCAAATCGCCATTTTTTGCTCAAATTCACCAAATATGCGTTCTGTGTCGCGAGACAGTAAAAGCACCATTCCGATAGCGTCACCTTCTGCCAAAATCGTTGCCGCTGCTTCGGAAAATACTTCTGTCTCGTCCTCTGTTACCTGGCTAAAGTCCGGTTCGGCATCCGTTGCCAGAATCGTCCGTCTGTCCTCAATTGCTTCCAACAATTCACGGTGAATGGATTTTCCGGCATAGTCCTTTTTTCCCGGTCCTGCCACCGCCACAATCCGGTCTCTGTCTGTCACACACACGGTGCATTTCGCCACCTGCGCAACCGCCTCCACATATTCTTTGGCAAATGCGGCAAGTTCTCCTATGGGTGAATACTTCTTTAATACAATGCCTCCTTCGCGGTTTGTAAATATTTCAAGCGGTTCACCCTCGCGAATTCTAAGTGTTCTCCGGATTTCTTTCGGCACGACCACACGTCCTAAATCATCGATTCTTCGTACAATTCCTGTTGCCTTCATAAAAAATTTTCCTCCTGTTTTCTACATGCTTTTCCATATTTATACTGTATGGGTAGTATGTGGAAAACAGAGGAAATTATGCATTTTTTGAGATCAATCGTCCACATCGAGTTCCTTTCGGATACTCTGCATACGTAAATCCAATGCGGCACTCACTTCCGCGCATTGCCTTAACTCATTGCGCAGCGTCTCGTTATTCTGTCCTTTTTTATAATAAATACGGTGTTCTAAACTTGCCCAGAAATCCATGGCAATTGTACGAAACTGTACTTCCGCTTTCATCATTCGCTTTTCGTTATGCAAAAAGATAGGGATTTCCACAATCAAATGAAGGCTCCTATACCCGTTTGGTTTTGGGTTTTTGATGTAATCCTTTTTCTCAATCAAACGAATATCATCCTGAGCCAAAAAACATTCACTAATCTCATAAATATCTTCCGGAAATGCACAGATAACGCGCACTCCGGCTATATCATGCAATTTTTGTTCAATCATTTCCGCAGAAAACGGAATCTTTTTGCGGTGAAGTTTTTCAATGATACTCTCCGGCGATTTGAGTCTTGTTTTTATCGTCTCAATCGGGTTTCTGTCATAGCGGAGACTAAATTCGGTATTGAGCACTTTAAATTTGGTCTCTACTTCCATAATGGCACACCGATAGTACGCCATCAATGTCTGAAACGCCTCGCCTTCTTCTAAAATCTGCTCAACCTGCTCATTCTGCATTAAGTTCTGCAGAAAAGCCTCGTCGAGCATCGCACCTTTTTTCTTTTCGTCTTTTTCCATCTACATCACTCATCCGTTCCGAGGTATTCGCGGACAATTTTGCCATAACGCATCTGATCCGCATACTGTAAAAGATGGTTTACTCTCTTTTTGCTGCTCTTTTTGTAGTTTTCAACTACAAGTTCTACGGTTTCTTTTCCGATTTCTTTCTCCAGACGAATGCAGTCACATACACTGCGGTCTACATCGTAAATGCGGATATTTCCGCCACCTGTTTTGACATTCAAAACATCATTTTCAAATGTTGTAACAGAGAAATAGTGACGGGATACCGGGAAATTTAACTTCATATTTCCGCGGTCGGTACGAGCTGTTGCCACATACAAAGCTTCCGGCTCTTCCTTAATCAGTCCGTGATAATAGCATGCGCTCAAGGAGCAGATAACTGCCTTTTTGTTTGTCATACAGGCTTCTAACATTTTGTAATGTTTTGGTTTTTTTCTGCCACTCATTAAGTTCCAGTAATTACCGTGAGACACTTTTTCAATCTTGCCTTCCTGCAGCATCGTACGAATCTGAATCGTCGTAATTTTGTTGTTAAGCAATGTACGTGTCGGCAGATAACCATTTCCCTCCTCAAATAATTCACACACTTTATCATACGTTTTTTTCAGCATGTTCTTGTCCTCCTTATAATACCATGATATACATATAATATAGTTTTCGCATCGGCTTTGCATCACGATACGCTTTCGCGCGGATTTCGTGATAAACCCGTTTGAACTCTCTTAATTGGTCTTCCGTAATCGTATCCGGACCAAATCTTGCGTGGAAAATCAAAGTCACAAATTCAAGCACATCCTCAAAAGGAAGTTCCATCTCCCTGCTGATTTCCCTGCTAAACTGCGCCATCGACTGTCCGCGGTAAGCAAGCTTGTAGCGGTGGAATACCGGGAACAAATGCAGATATACCATACGAATCCGCCTTTTTGCTTTCTTCTGCTTCATATTCTTTCTAAACATGTAAGCTCGTATCCTCCGCTGTGCTTCCATTGCCGCAGCAATGAGCAGTAACACAATCACAATATCTAAAATCACAAACCATATCCGTCCTTTGGATGTGCCGTTTGCATTTCCACTGTCACTGGATTTTTTGTCGTTTTGCTTGATATCATCAAATACCATGCTCTCTTCCGGTTCCTGTGTCACCGAAGGGGTCGGTGTTGCAACATTCGGAGCGTCTTCCTGAGATGGATTGTCGGAATCTGTCTGTGCTCCGTTCGAAGTCTGGTTCGGATTGGTGTTTTCATTGGAAGAATCACTTCCTGTCATATCATCCTCACCTTTGCCCGGCGTCACTTCAACGGTTACAAATCCATATTTTTCATCAAAGACTTCAACCCATGCATGAGCGTCTTCATCCGGTACTTCAAGTTCTTTGCCTTTTTTGACAGCTGCCAGTTCATCTTTACTGACATACATACCCTCGACGTATCGTGCCGGGATTCCCATGCTGCGTAACAGCATAACGGCTGCCGTCGCATAATAGGTACAATATCCTTTTTTATTTTCCTTTAAAAAGTATTCAATGGATTCCTTACCGGAAGGAGTTTTGCCCGGCGATAAGGAATACGTCGTATCTTTTGTAATATAACTCTTTGCTTCAAGAATAATGTCAGACGTCTTTGTCAAACCGGCAGATTTGCAATCTTTTTTAAAATCTTCGCAAACTGATTTCATGGAATCCGGAATCTGCAAATAATATTTTTTTGCAAAATCACTTAAATTCCTCCGCTCAACCTCATTTGAACTCCAAAAGTCGGCTGCTGCCATACGGGATTCACCAAGTAAAACATCCGTGCGCAAAATTGCAGGATAGTGCAAATAATATTCTACCGAGTAATCAATTCCCGGTTTATCCACCGTTGAGCGTCCGTTTGTAAGGCTCTTATATGCCCCGGCCGGAAGGCATGGCACCAAAAAGTTGCCATATCCAAACGCAAGATTGCGAATCCTTAATGTTCCGGTCTTCCAAACCTCTTCTTCGCCACTCCGCTCCTCGTCACCCAGTTCATTTCTTAACTGCGTATGCCAGTTTTCTGTTGTGACGCCGGTCGCATCGAGCGCCTTCCAGTCTTTTTTAAAGTTTTCATCCGAGCAAATGGATGACCACTTGTTATTTTCATAGACATCACCGACATATCCTTTGAGATAAAGTCCATGGTCGGAATTGATGTCTCCGGATATTTTCAGCATTGTTTCACCGGTATAACTGACTTCGCTTTTCTTTCCAATTTTACCATAGGAAATCGCATCCCCGTTAAAGTATGCTTTCAGCCAGGTCATTATATCCTCACCGTCCCATGTCGAAAGCGCCACCAGACTGTTCTTTGCCTGAGACAACTTATCCACATTCCTATCGTATCTAGAAGGTGGAATAAATAAATAAAAAATGCCACCGCAAATCAAACAGGTTGTCATCAAAATCAATGCCAGTTTCTGGCGCATCCTTCGGTCTGTGGCATCGGTTCGCAAATGTCTCGTTCCGATAATCGTTACCGCCACAATCAAATAGGTGAAAAAATATAAATAACGTCCGATTCTTCCCGCCACAAGCGGCAGAACAACAAACGGTATCGTACCTGCCAAAAAGACCACAGAACGTCTTCTGCGGTAGAAAAATGCACTAATCAGTGCTACAAAATACACACCAATCAAAATCAGCAAAAGCGTCGTACAGAATTTTGCGCTTGCACTCTCCGTATCCGCATAGGACAACAAAGATACATTCGTGCCGGTATAGTTCATAAATTCTTTCAAAAAACTATTTGCCGCACTCACAATTCCCTTTAGCAGTGCGCCCTTAAATCGAATCACTAATGCCAAAAAGAACATCGTAATGCCGATTAAGCCGTAAAGTTTTCCCTTGTGGAATGTCTCCAGCACTGTGAATAGTCCATAAAATACAATCGAGGCGGCAAACAGTAAGAGTAAACACAATTTACCGTCATAAATCATATCCAGACTCGACGCCGTACACATCAGCGCAGAATATACACCAAGAAATACAAGCATAATCTGGCTGAATTCCAATATGAAATTAATCAGTTTATTATTCCTGATCCTCAATTACGTCACCTCGTAAGTCCATTACTTCCAATCGGTCGCGCACCAGATTCCCGGAATCCAAGGATTCATGGTCAGCCACTGTCAGATACAGTGCCGATTCTAAAAGTCTGCCTTTGCCCCAGTCGACGTAAGCTTCCATCAGCTCACTCTCCTCGGTCGTTGTTTTACTGCGGAATAATTCCTGGAACATCCAGTACCGGTCTTCCTCCTGCTCTACCGAATATTCCTGAATCACACCATTTACCTTGTCGTACCAAATATATGCCTGTGGGATTCCACTTTCAATCATAAACATCGCAATGGAATACACACCCTGAATCAACCGGTTGATTTTATCATTTCTTTCCTGCTTTGTACCGGTCGCGCATAAATCAATAAAAATATGAATTTCTTTCATCAGAGGAAGGCTTCCCTCTTTCACCATCAAATCACCGGTTTTACTGCTTAGCTTCCAGTGGATTCTCTGAATCTTATCTCCGTCCGCATACTCACGGATGTCAAAAATTTCAGAGGGATCATCTCCCTTTTTATAAGTGGAAAAACGGTCACTGTCCGCACTCGTCTCGTTGTACCATTTGTCTTTTCCAAGATACATCTCTTTCGTCGGCGGCAGGACGAGAACATCCTGCGTCTCAAAACGTTTCCCGATTGTCCACGCAAATATATTCAAATAATCATAGATTCGTACCTTCTCTACCGTGATGGAAACATTTCCACAGTTGTCCATAACAACCGGGATTCTACGGTCTCTCTTTTTCCCGGTATCCACGGAAAAACGAATTTTCATCTTCCCTTTATCGCCGGAAAACGGATTTTCATAACGAACCTTGGCAATTCCTTTCGTCACCGGAAGCAGATGGCTTTTGTTTTCTACCGAAAGCGTAATGGCTGCTCTCGCCGGCTTATCAATGGCATCTTTTTCTGCCAGCGGATTTTTTGAATCGACTGACACACTGACTCTCTTTCGCAAAACAAGCAGAAAAAGAAACATGCAGACCGGTATCGTCACCATCAGTCCCATCAGTGCCATTGCACCAAATTCCAAGTACATGATGGAAATGAAAACACTCACAAAGAAAAGGAGAATGTATAGGATAGTTCCTAATGTCATAATTTCCTCCTTCCGAATCGTATCACTTGTTACTTATAATTTAGGGACCTGAATCTTCCCTACAATTTCCTCAACGACATCTTCTTCTGTCGTGTGGCTCATACGCGCCTTACCGTTTAACAAAAGGCGGTGGGCAAGCACCGCTTTGGAAACACGTTTGATATCCTCCGGCAAAACGAAGGTACGTCCCTGAACGAACGCATGCGCCTTTGACATATCCATAAGAGCAAGCGTTCCACGCGGACTCACGCCGAGCGTAATCATGGAATGATTTCTCGTTGCATCCACAATTTTCGATAAATAAGTAAGCACTTTATCATCGACATAAATCTGTTTTACCTGATCCTGCATCTCAAGCAGTTCCCGTTTTGAAATAATTTCCTGGATAAAATCAAGTGGGTTAATGTCCTGACGCTCTTTAATCAGACGAACTTCTTCTTCCATCGTCGGATATCCCATCGAAATACGAATCATAAAACGGTCAAGCTGGGATTCCGGCAGCATCTGTGTTCCGGCAGAACCAACCGGGTTCTGTGTTGCCACTACGATAAACGGATTTGGCAGCTGGCGTGTCACACCATCGACCGTTACCTGTCCCTCTTCCATGACCTCCAAAAGAGCAGACTGTGTTTTCGTTGAGGTACGGTTAATCTCATCCGCAAGCAAAAGGTTACACAAAATCGCACCCGGCTTGTACTGAAACTCACCATCGGCACCAATCATATTAAAACCGACTACATCACTCGGAAGTACGTCCGGTGTAAACTGCAGACGGCGCTCTGTCAATTCCATCGCACGGGAAAAAGCAACCGCCAGTGTTGTTTTACCAACCCCCGGAACATCCTCTACGAGAATATGTCCCTTGGCTAACATCGCTGTCATCACGAGCTCAATTGCTTCATCCTTACCACGAATTACTTTACCAACCTCATTCAGAATCTCTTGTACTTTATCGTTCACTTATGATTCTCCTTTCTCACTCATCGGATAATAGCAGAAAACGCCGGATACCCTCGGCGTTCCCTCTTCTATCGTCTTTCTTATGAAACTTTCATTTTAAATTTTCTTACGGCACGTTCATCTTCCGCATCTATTTTTTCCATGTGACCGCCAAGCCCACGGATTTTTTCTGCAAAATTTTCATACCCTCGCTCAATATATTGAATATCGTCCACATAAGTATATCCTTCTGCGACAAGTCCTGCCATCACAAGTGCTGCACCCGCACGCAAATCCGGTGCACTCACGCGCGCTCCGGTAAATCCTTCCACACCGGTTACAAAAGCGGCATTTCCTTCTACGGA